>Ga0136643_10012825_pt1 | contig 12508 bp, 8 predicted proteins | sample TergutLab28metaG_FD_96883 | JGI IMG/M metagenome (GOLD analysis project Ga0136643, IMG submission 96883) | Labiotermes labralis P1 segment gut microbial communities from Petit-Saut dam, French Guiana - Lab288 P1 (version 3) (version 3) | ecosystem: Host-associated > Arthropoda: Insects >...
CACCGAAACACCAACACACATCGAACCAAGAACACACGACCGATGTGGTAATTCAACAGAATAGTCGTAAGCTCCTGATGATGGATATATTAATGTCCGAAACATGTTGAGCGCATAAGAAGTGAAATAAAACAGCAAATGACCTGAAGTTGGCCTTCTTGTTTTCAACTATTACAATGATGCATGGTCCAATAAATATAAGATTCACTGATTAGGAGTATAAGCATGATAAAAATGTTATAACATGTCCTCACATTTACATCAGATAACATTATTGCAAATGGAAGTCCTTGATTGCCAATATGAGTTTGCAGAATATCCTACCCCCATCCTCACTTTAACGAAACTCTTATATACTACATAGCACAGGGGTACACAAATTTTTGAGAAATCGTCACCTCAAAATTCTATGTGCCAGTAGGGTGACAGCAATTTCCATATTGAAGATCCACAAATATTAGATGCTGTGGTACAAAATTGAGTAACCATGGTCACCTGGCACTTGGGATTTGTTCACCTTGACTTAGGATTATTTTAGTGCAGAAAGCAACACTAATGAGAAATTTAGGTAGTGGTCCTGTGGGATGTGACACTGTAGACTTCGCTAGTTGAGCACCTAAACGTCAGACAGAATGACATTATATTCCAGATGACTGTAGACATAGTAATTTCTGTCATGAAAAAAGAGCTTCATTTCCCATAATAGAACATGTTGACCCTGTAGAGTAATATTCAATACTTGCACTGTTACATGCTGAACTGTTGATTTATTTGTCTAAGATAATTCTTTGTGCAAAGAAAAGTACTCCATGTGTAAGAAAGGTAAAGTTGATGTCACTGTACACATCATGGATACATATGGGGGGGGGAATGGAAGTATAGCTGCACTTATTCATAATGTTGGCTCTTGATGGAAGTGAGTGGGACACTTAACAGTTTTGTGCTATGGCCGCTTTACTGCCAGGGAAGAGATCTTGGTACTCACTGAATAGGATACTGGGTGTGTCCCAAAGGCTGCCAGTCTGTGGAACAGGAAAATCTTCCTCCTGCCAGGAATCAAATGATGATTCATTATTCACCCAGCTTGCAGCCTAGTCACTACTGAGTATGCAGTTTCAGCCTATATCCCATGTGGCCATTTTAAAACTTTATATGCTTGGCGGTATCCTACTGAATGTCTTTGAAGGCATTTGGATCCCCCCCCCATCTTCCCACAGCTGTGTCATGAACGTCTGTTGTACAGTCAATCCACTTCATGTTATATTCTCATTAGAAAGGCAGTTGGTGAAGACATATATTAAATCTCACAAAATTGTAAACAAATGCATGCAGGAATATCAGTTTCACTACTTGAAAATATAGATTAAAATGGGTAGTATTTAAAAAGTAATTCATATGTATAAAACAGTCTATTATAAGTCACTGTATAAGTGATATTATATGGAATGTCAAGTAGTTTTTTGTACAAAGTTAGAAATCATCATTTACACAAGAGCCAGTTTAATCACTGTATTCATTTTTGTCTAATAGTGTTAATAAAGTATATCTAGGCCAGTTTTTTCATATGTATTTATCTTAATTGGCTATTGAAGGTTAATATGGATGGTTGAAAATAAATCCAAGTATAATTAATTCACACTGGAATGCATAAATTTGATTTAAGATATGGGTTATGTGTAGAGGTTAGAAAATGACATGTTGTGAATCAGAGTTTACATTTTGTTAATAATATTTTTGTCTTTAAGTATATTGCATAATTTATATGTATAATTGTTTGCATTTTTTTTCTATAGTTTTACTTTATTTCAAGGTTAATTGTATTGCAGATCTCATGCGCAGTTGTCCTTTAGTGATTAACTTTAAGTATCAAAGTGGCTGTGATCCATTTGCAGTAACAAAGTCCACCATGTGCAATAGTACTCTGCTAGATATCATGCAGAGCTACAAGACCTGTTTAGTTAGATATGGTGATGAAATATGTGCATCAGTTTCACATAGCAGCATATATACGTACTGAGCAATATTAGTTATCAGTTTTAGAGGCATCAGTTTTAAATGAAATTATGAGTGTACAGTTTATTTTACATAGTTGCTGCTAATAATTCTAGTAATAAATTGTGGTGTGAACTTTATGTTTTGGTATTTATATTTATTGTTATTACAAATCAGCTACAGCTACCTTTGTCATAGGTATAACTTGGTTAATAACATTGTGGGGGGAGGGGGGAGCAAAATAGACCATGGGTATTGGGAGTCAAGTTAGAAAAAGAGGGAAGATTGGTTTCAACTTGCCCGTAATATACATACACCCCAAGATTGGTTTCAACTTGCCTGTAATATACATACACCCCATTTCTCCCCTATCAGTCCAATTTCTTATGTGCCATACTTCAACTCAATAGCCCAAAGAAATTCTTAGGTATAAAAAATATTTGGGGGGGAGGGGTATCTCTGCCACACCCAAGTTATGCCTATGACATTTGTCACTGTGTTTGTCACAAAAATTGATTGTGACATGTTTTGGTGTCTGTACTGGCATCATTCTCAGTATCAACCTTGCCAATATAGGTTATATTTGTCCTGTGTGCCATACCATTTTGCATTGGTTTGTTGTGGTAGTTTGTACATCTTGTATTTTTGTGTATTGCATTCAGTATGTGTTGTTACACATCATTTGCTGTGGTTTGTCAGTTGCTGTCATGTCTATCTTGTGCTCATTGCAAGACATCCTTCCCACATTGTTATTTTATGTTTGTCCTTGAACTCTGGTGTGGTTAATGATTCATTCATGTCATGTTTTAGAGAAAAAAATTTTAATTTGTATTTTGTTTCTTTTATTAGCAGTTTTGGAATGCATTTAGTTGTAGTAAGACAAATTTTTATATTGCACATAACCTCAAACATTACAAGGACTAGAATTATTGCATCAGTCTTGACTGTGATCTCCTTCGAATATTGCTTATCAGTTGCAGAATGTCTGTCTTACATTTGAGAGGTCCTGTGCTCTTATCTTACATGCCATTGGGAATCCTAATAGAGTTTTGGTGTTGTTTTCTTCAGCTCTTATAGACAAAGTGAAGATTTTTATGATGAAATTGGCCCAGATGTTTCCTTGTCATGATGTACAGTCATCTTATCATACAACATTAGATTGTCTATGTAGTTGAAAAGTGGCCGATCACATTAACTCTTCCTATTTTGATTAAAGGTGCAAACAGAATCAGTACCTTAAATTGGCAAGCTCAGACATTGCATGAAGCACAGAGTCGAAAGGCCTGATTTTGATGCATTATTGTTGGAAATGTTTAGAAATGATGGTATCTAGTTCAAATTGCAGTCTGTATATTAGGTTTCTGTACTGGTTCATCTCACTTCCTATAGAAATATGGTGGAGTAGAACCCTGAAGGAAGCTATGATTAAAATGAGTCTAAATCTGGATGTTCCAGGCTCAAGAAATGTATAATATTCATATCCTATTTCATGCTGAGCATTTTCCACACTTCATATAGCATTGTTAAATTATCATCCATTGAAACTGATGTGCCAGAGTGGAAGGAAAGAGACTTATTCCCTCCCTACTTCATGTCATTAGATAAACATTCTTTCCTGTTCCCCATATAGTTGTGCTGTCAATTGATGTTATGTAACCTATGTAAGTGAAAGTGAGTCATTAAATAACATGTAAGAATCACTCTTTCTAAACATTGTTCTTTATATGTTGTCAAAATTCTATTTATGAGGATCAGTCAGAAAATAGCATTGCATGGCATGTAATTTAAATTATATCGGGGGAATTTCTTGCAGAGTGATTATCATCTGTTTCCAGCACTGAAGCAAAATATTGGCAGCAACATACTTACAGGTTATCACTAGGCGGAAGTAGCTGTGACTCGATGGCTAATAGCAAAGGACACAGATTAACATAAACAGGGAATGCTGTATATGATAAATGTCTCAGTAGCAGTATCGACTCTGTGAAGAAGTAGTGGGATAGCAATGCTATTAAATCTGAAGTGTTCTTATTACAACTGGAAATAAAGAACTCAAATTATATGACGTGTAAACTTGTTTTATGACTGATCCCTCTATTTTACCTTTCTTTCATTATGTAGGTGAAACTCTGTGAAGATAATTAGTGCCTGTGGTGGCCGAGAAATGTTTTGAAGGTGGAAAAATGTGTTTGGGAAACATCTTTAATGGCACCAGTGTTTTGGAGGAATATACTGTTACTGTCTCCGTACAATGAAAGCAGCAGTTCCTGTAAAACAGTGGTGCCAACCTACAAGACCGTATGTTTAAGAACACAGTGTGGGTCTTCAGCATAACAAAAGCTTGAAATTTGATACTGCTTACAGGAAATGATTTTGAGAATGTGAAGAGGACTGTGAAAAGTAAATTACATGTGACGTGTTATAATGAGACTACTGAAGATTGTCTATACACATTGTCTTTATATATTGTTAGGGCCCAGAGACACAGCAGACAAGTGTGAAATGGAGTCGACCAGCACTGCCAGTATTGCGTCCAGCAGACCATGCTTTGACCTTTCAACAGTTAGATATCGATCATTACACAGGTAATGTGTCCACCACCATACATTTGAACTATCAGAAGAAACAGATAGTGTAAACTTAAAAGTGCTAACAAGAATGTTTCTGGCATAATGTGAGGGTGAGTTTGTTTAATTTATGCTGGTTGTAATATTATTTTGTATTATAGTGCACATTAGTCCATTTTTAGCATAGAAGAGACGGGGACAGCTGGGTTCTCCAAAATGTTGGTACCTGTCATCCATACTACTAGGTCTGACCATAAGTTCGGTTACATCTTCATTTTTGCAAGAAAGGGGTGAAACTGTTGTCCGAGTGTATCAAAAGGATGTGCTACAAGGAGTTGTGAAACATCTTAACATGACCTTCTTCAGTGGTCAGGAATGGGTCTTCCAGCAGGACTCAGTTCCTGCCCAAAAGGCCAAGACAACTCAGGATTGGCTGCAGAGGAACCTTCTGGCCCTCATCATCGCCGAGAATTGGCTTTCAGGGAGTGCAGACCTCAAAACCCTGGACAATAAACTGTGGGCTGTTTTGAAGGACATGGCATGCCGAAAGCATCACAACAGCTTGGAGAGCCTGAGGAGATCCCTTGTGTAGGCAGCACTAGAGATCCCCCTGGAGACGGAGCGTGCGGCGACAGCAGAGTGGTCGGAGCATCTCAAGACTTGCATCGAGGCATAGGGCAGCCATTTTGAGTGACATTATTATAAATAAAAAACTAAAACTATTGCAAATAAATTATTTAGCTCTAAAAGTGGACATTTTATTTAATTTTCCTTCCAGGGCACATTGTACTTGTAACAGAACTTATGGGAAGACCTAGTACACAGCACTGTATTCCAGTCAACTGCTATCTTAGTTATCATTTCCATAAAAGTCCCAGGTCTCACATAGTACTTTGCTACATATTTAATTACACGTGTTAGACATTTTTTATGGTAATGTTTTAGGCTCTCCAGTAGCTGGCATGCCAGGAAGTCAGCTGGGTCCAGTGCCCATTATGAGAATGTATGGAGTGACCATGGAAGGCAACTCAGTCTGCTGTCATGTCCATGGCTTCTCGCCATATTTCTTTGTGTCAGCACCAAGTAACTTTGCTGATTCAGACTGTCATCCTTTTAAGGTAAGAATGTTCTCATGTTGTTTGGTTAGGAGTAGGAGGCTGGGTGGGCTCTGGAGCTGGTCTGAACATTTTGAAGAATGAAAAATGCCTCATATTGTTTAGCCTGTAGCCTAGTCAGTATACTGACTACTGTATTCTGGTGCTGTTAGTGAAATTGGTTATACTGGAATTCTCCTACCCTGTATTCTCAACTGCTCTTGACATTTCCGTGTCCATTTCTCTCATAATTTGGTGGTACTGTAATACATGTTACTAATGGGTCTAAGTAGTTTTCATTATGCTGCTGTAGTATAGTTTTTTAGTTGCCATTTATGCGTAGTGACAACATTGGAGCATATTGTGGATAGGACATTGAATTTAATCAGCTGATAATATTTTAGTTTTGGTCTGCATTTCATAAGAACATTATACATTTTACCAGAAGAGCAGGAAAAAGATTTTGGTAACTATTAGCACACAAGTGAACAAACACAATTGTATGGACCTGTCATATTTTAGGTGCTACAGAACAATGGGTTGGTGTTCTGTTTTAGATTTTAATAAACATAATAAAGCAGCTTGTCCTCATGACTCAGCAGACACAATACTGGAACTTTGTCTTTATGACCTGTGATGCTGTACTTTAAACAGGTTCTGAAGAAAGGAAACAAAGTTGGAAGTTTTTAACATGGCAAAGGAATTTGACCGTCATAGTGACGTGCATCGTAATATTATTTCTGTAGTAAAACCAACTAGATGCACCAATGTATCAAATTTATTTTTATTTTGGAATTTCCACTCAACATGTTTCAGATGGTCTTTCTGTCCATCATCAGGAGTTCAAGACTCAACGAGTTCCATCTCATACCCACTAGCAAGTAGACAGCAGTATCTGTTTGACAAATGCCTGTTGCTGTATGTACAGTCTTGAACTCCTGATGATGGACGGAAGGACGGTCCGAAACATGTAGAGTGTCATTCCAAAATAAAATAAATTTGATACATTGGTGCATCTAGTTGGTTTTACTATAGAAATGGGAATGGAATGTGTTATTTTCTGATTTGTTTGAAGAATGAAATTGAAACATGTTCCAGAATAATCCATGTAGTACAGAAATTTACACTCAGCTCTTCACACATTTGTTTCAGATGGCACTTAACAAAGCTGTTCTTGCAGACTTGCGTTCAAACAAGGAGACAATAAAAGAAGCAGTTGTAGCAGTTGAGTTGGTACAGCATTTAAATCTTTTGGGATATAATGGAGAATCTAAGATGCGCTTCATTAGGATTACATTAGCCTTGCCTCGTTTAATTGCACCTGCCAAACGACTGCTGGAGAGAGAAGCCATTTACCCATCAGTCGGCTCACATACTTTCCAGGCATTTGAGTCAAACATAGACTTTGATATTAGGTAGGTACTGTATTTACTCAAATGCAAGATGAGTTTTTTTCCTTAAATGTGGCGCTGATATATGTGAGGCCATTTTAGCTGTTTTTTTTTCAACCAACCCTTTAATGCCACATTTCTGTAAGCTAAAGTACACTTATTGATTAGGTTATAGAAATGTCCATTACAGGGTTGGTTGGGTGAAATAGCTAATATGAATGTAATGCATGGTGTGTACAATTTTAAAATGGGAGGCTGTCTTAAATTTGCATATGAGGCACCAAACCAGAGCACACCAAGATGGATTGCTCTGATCCGGACCATGCAGGGCCAAACCAAGGTCTTCATTGCTGAATTGTCATGTGAGATCTGTGCTCTTCTGATATATTTCACAGCATAGAAGTAATTCCTTAATAATGTTTCGGGACAACCTATCATTTCCATCTTCAAGGATCAAGAAATACAAAAGAGAGAACAGACCATGGTTGAACTTAAATGACACAGTTTTCTTTTTGGGACTTCGTCCATCGTCTTATTTTTTAAAGAAGCAAGATGTTTCGGAAGGGTCCATTGTAGTGGGTGGGGCTGGTGATGATATGTTGTGGCATGATAGTAAAGAGGTTGGGGATATTAGGACTGGGTGTGAGGAAGATGAAGGCAGTGACTATAAAGATGGAGTCTGTGACACTGATTGGTAAAGGTTGACAGAATTTTACATGCTTTGTGTGTTATGTGTGTGAAATTGATGATAATGTGTTTTTACGGGGTCATCTTAGTTTTGGAAAAATACCTTTTCCCTAGGGAGACATGTTGGGGAGGAATCATCTTAGCTTTGAATCAACTTGCATCTGGATAGATACGGTAACTGTTCCACATTGTTCAATGTTCAAGAGTTCTGAAAATATAATTTTTATATCGTCTCTGCATACAGCACATGAAATGAGCACATGTGTGAAGGTTAGAGTTTCTCACTGTGGTGACAATGAAGAGTAAGCAAAATCGTCATTGTTAATCTACTAGGTGAAAAATTTCTTCTTGGAAAATTCCATTACAGGTTCATGGTGGACACAGGATTGGTGGGGTGTAGCTGGGTGGAGCTGCCAGCAGGCCAGTGGACAATGCGTTCTAATGGAAAACAGTCACGCTGTCAAATTGAAGCAGATGTCTCGTGGGAGAAACTGGTGTCCCATGTACCAGAAGGAGAGTGGGCAAAAGTGGCTCCATTCCGGATCCTTAGTTTTGACATTGAGTGTGCAGGACGGAAAGGTGAGAAAGAGGTGTACACTTAAAAGCAAGAAGCTATTTCATTGACCCTCTTTGTTTTATAATATCTACTTTAATTAATTTAATTTCATGATAAAATTTTGAAATGAGTATTTGATTTGCATCTAGAGTCTCCAGTGTAATGCTTGCGTATCACCTTAACACCATTGGTTATGGCATGTTCTGCCAAGATTGTTTGCAGTACCAGTTAAGAAACTGATACGGAAGTTTTCATTTCTCAGTATATTAGAATAGCAGCTAACAATTCCACCCTTGCCATTCCAACCTCTAGGAGCTAAAGAACCTAGTTTTAGGATTTCAGTGTGCCTTGGTTTGCATATCAAGCCACAATTTATACCCTACATGTCTAATCTTTAGTTACCTTCTGTCCTTGTTACCTACCTGACATGCACACAAATGTCTTGGGGTGGGTCCAGCAAGTCAGCTCTTTAGGTGGTGGTTGGATGATAACTTTGAACTGGACTATAAGTATTTGGCATTCTTTGATGTTGGCTGTCTTGAAATTAATGAGGTTTTGATGTTGTTGGTCCTCACCTTTGAGATTGTATTGTGTTAGGTTTCTAATATGTTGGTTGGACTCAGGTATTTCAAAACAAAGTGTTAAAGAAAGTGTCTGGACACAGTATGTATTAAATCAGCACAAAATGAATTTTAATCAAATGCCAAGGATTATTTTTAAATTGCCAGTGTTGGGAAAATTAGTGAAATCAGGAGATTCCATGTAGCTGGCTGTAGTTTGGTTAGAATCAACAGACCCATATACACAAATTTGATGGTGCCAGTTGCTGAAAAACTCAACGAATGGGTGAGTACACCAAAATGAATTTTGATGTGCAATGCAATGACCCTGACCTTGTCTAACCCTTTGAAGCTAGAAATTCATCCAATTTCAGGCCTGCGTCAGCTCAGGATAGGGACAAGTGGTGGGCTGTTGTGAGCACAGTACTGAACCTTCGATGTCCATGAAAAGGAGCATTTCTTGACAAGTTGTGAAAATTTTAGCAGCTGAAGAAGAATTCTGCTCAGTGGAGTTACTTAGTTTTTAATGCACATAAAACAAATTCCATTTCTTTTACACACACAAACCACTTAATGCTGCTTGGGAAAATCATTGCTGTTTACTTGAGGATTATGTGAAACATACAGCTGTTTTACAAGCCTTGTTTGACCTTTATATGCTACAATTACAGGTATCTTCCCTGAGGCAGAACATGATCCAGTGATTCAGATAGCCAACATGGTGGTTCAGCAAGGACGTCCTGAACCATTTCTGCGTAATGTGTTCACACTAAACACCTGTGCTTCAATAGTGGGTTGTCAGGTTCTGAGCTTCAAAGAGGAACGTCAGTTACTGGAGGTTAGTTTGGTAGTTACAGAGACTTTATATAAACATTGTTAAATTTGTGATTAAAGTGAGGGCCTTGCCTCAGCCCAGGCAGTTGGTAATTGCTAGCTGGAGACCAGGGTTTGATCCCAGGTCACTCCATGTGCGATTTATGGTGGCCAGAGTGGCATTAGGTATTGTTATTCTCTTTTCAGTTTTCTCCTGTCAATGGCTTCCACAAATACTTAATACATTATTTTATCTATTACCAATTCCATGTAATAAGTACCACACTTAAAAATTTGATGATTATTATATTTGTTAAATGATTGCATTGAAAGGTTGTTTGATTTTTCTGTTCCACTAACATGAATTCAAGAAAAAGGAATGTTGCTTGAATATCACAGTTATGATCTCCTGTGATGTGTTGCATCGTAGTCTGGTAGGCAGGTTCAACTCCTGGTATGAATCTGTTAGCTTGATGTTTAGGTAAGTGCAGGAGGTATTGATCTCTTGCTTCAGGACCTGCAAACATTAGTCAAAAGCCCTGCTTGGGAAATAAAATAAAGGGTAGCTAGCCTAGGTTTCAATGTAACACGTTATTTACTACATACAAAAGTAAAGGTCAAGCTTGCAGATCCGTACCATGAGCTCTGCAGCTGGTTAGGAGGAACCTGCTGCCTCCATCATCATGGTAGAAGAAGAATTGTGCTTTTTTAAGACATGAATAATTGGACTCAGACATTCAGTGGTTGATAGATTCTAGAAGGACCTATTGGCCACTGAAAATGAGAACATTTTTCCCTCAAAACATGATTTTATTACCCATTGATGCAATGTCATACCCAAGGAGAACATAATGTTCAGCTGCTGTGCTGTGGAAACCTCAAAACTTGCAGGATAGAAGTCTTTTGTCAACCAGACCACAAAAAGAGTTATTACCTTGTAGATGGAGGCAGCAGGTTGTTCAGAAATGTTGACACTTTTGTACCCAAATTCATAGCATCATATCCAAGAAGACAGTAATGAGGACAGCTGTTGGTGTAAGCACATCATATCTAACAGTCAGCTATTCTTGTGCATAGAAATGGGCAGCGTTTGTTCGAGAGGTGGATCCGGATGTGATAACAGGCTACAATATCAACAACTTTGATTTTCCATATCTCATCAGTCGTGCAAATCACCTCAAAGTGAAGGACTTCACATATTTAGGACGCATAAAAAATATCAGGTTTGTAATACTGTAACTGCAACAATGTTTAATTCAACTCTTTTTTTTTGGGAATAGGGATTTGATAGTGTGCAGCTAGCAGCTATATTTATTTCAGGGCTAAAATTTCATGTTGCATGAGTAGAGGATTATAAATTGTCTTCTTACACAAGACAGATATCCTGTAATAATCTGCTGGTAGTTCTGTTGGTATAAATAAAATACAGTGCTGGGTGAGCTGGAACATGCATGTGAGGCATTGCAGTAGTGTGACACATGGACGATGAAGGTTAAAGAAACTCCAACTTTAAGCGCCATAGGCCTAATCATCTTGCTGCCTGACAGTGCCCATCTCCATGTGGCCCATAGTTTAAGATCAACTGAATGGCATGTGATGGGACATGCTCAGATACCCTCATAAGGCCCACACTTAATGCCATGCCATGTTTGCATCTTTAGAATGTTTAAGAAAGCCATAAAGCATTATATGTTCAAGTTGGGCAATGATGTGTTGGAGGCTACTGTGTAATGGTTTAGGTAGCATCCCAAGGAAATCTTTGCAGACAGGATATGCTGACTCTAGCATCAGTGAGAGTCCACTATAAATGCCTATGATGACCTTTTTAACTGCTGCAGTACCTTGAGAACATCCTCTAGATGTATGTGCTTCATATGTTATTTGAAGTATGTGTAATTACTGTCATCCTTATTGCAGATCAGTGATTAAAGACCAGGTGTTGCAGAGTAAGCAGATGGGTCGCAGAGAGAACAAGAGTATGAACTGTGAAGGAAGAGTGCCGTTTGATCTTTTGCTGGTGAGATTCATATTGTGTCATTTTAGAATCTGTTTTAATATTTCTCCGCTGCATTTAAATTCACCACATTCTGATACTATCAGACCTGTACTCTTTGACATTGTGTTTCAACTCATTAAGCATGGTAAAAGATGTTGATTGGTGCCGTTAGTGGCAGAGATGATTGTTTATAATTAGCTTTGTTAACCTATGCTTCTTAGGAGGATGAAATTCAAATTTGGGGCCAGTTTCATAACTCATTCTGGTTAAGAGTGATGTAGACCTATGCAGTTAATTAAGTCACATGTTTTTAAAAGTACCTCTTTCATGAAACATGCCTTGATATTTATTGTAATCTATAAAATGTCTGTAATTTTTCATTGGTTATTGTTTTTTGGTGAAGTAGTTAATTCCAGGAATCTAGGAAGTGTGTCATCCCCGTTGTGTGTGTGAAACTAGGAAAAGGTATGTAGTCAAACACAACTTAACACTTTCCGACCGGCGTTGGTACTAGTACCAACGGGCCTCTCACGCCACCAATCCGGCGCTGGTACTAGTACCAAGCCGATTTTCATAAGCTTGTTTAAAAAAAAGTATTGGGCGTAATGGCTTCGGGTTTGTACCATTAGACTCGTCCATGTTCATAGATTCGGTGCCACTGGTTGTGTCCCTTCCAGTGCTTATAAGTGCATAGTGAGGGTTGTTATAACACACGTGCGCCATCAGCTGGTTTGACCTTGCAGTCAACGCGTGTGTGTTTTTTGTTTTCGTTACTGCACCCAAACATTCAGACGCCACAAAATATCTTGGGGCTGTCAAAGCATGCAGTTCTGAAGTATCCACGGGACGTGA
>Ga0136643_10012826_pt1 | contig 12508 bp, 10 predicted proteins | sample TergutLab28metaG_FD_96883 | JGI IMG/M metagenome (GOLD analysis project Ga0136643, IMG submission 96883) | Labiotermes labralis P1 segment gut microbial communities from Petit-Saut dam, French Guiana - Lab288 P1 (version 3) (version 3) | ecosystem: Host-associated > Arthropoda: Insects >...
AGTGGACCCCGTTCCAGACCCACTACTACTCAGAAAATCTGGTAGCGCCGGGGATCGAACCCGGGACCTCTGTATCTGTAGCCAGAAACTCTGACCACTAGACCACAGAGGCGGTCCCTGTAAAGGTAATACCCTCAACAATTTAGTGAGTGATTGTGAGGTTCGTGAAAATCGGCGCAGTGAAAGCTGTTTTTTTTTCTTGGCGAGTAAATGAATTTTTGGCCTTACTGTCCACCTTTATTGTCTGATTTGGTGTAAACGCCTCGTCAGAAATATGAACATAAAGCTGTCGAGCATTTGTGGGGTTCGTGAATATCTCCCAGGGAAGGCCATGCCTTTTTCTTTTTTACTGCCTAAATTAAATTACATTAACGCTCGTATCGTGAAACCGTGCGATATTCATACAGTAGAGAGCTCCTTCTAAAGTCTGTTTATATGGCACGTAGTATTCATTCATTTACTTATTAATTAATTTTTTTTTAGGTGCAGACTATATGGAAAACCCAGATATCTCTAGTCTCTAAGCAGCATCATAAGATCTTTTGCATTAGGAGCGCGTCATGCTCATTCAAGAGTCAAAATAAAATTTCCGGTGGATCGCTTTACTCGCCAGTTGCGGTTTTCGGGCGGATGAGAAATGCGGTTCTTCTGTCTTTATTTCATTTCTTTCCTTTATTATAAGCGTATTGTCGGCACAGGATTGTCGTGAATGTATTACTTGCCGTACATGAAGGCATTTTATTGGTTCTTGCAGGCCACTTTCAGGTGTCATGTCTATGTACGATCTGTGTTGCTTAGCATCTTTGAAAGCAGTTCAGCGAATTCTAGCCGCTTATGTTTGGGCACTTCTGACCCATGTACTGCACCTCTAACACTTCCGCCCTTCGCTTACATTTTTTTTTATGTTGGATTACACTGTAAGTTGCACTGTTTTTGTATTACTGAATATTTTGCCAGTCGCGACCACTGTTTTGACTTTACACTCGCCGCTCGCACTTGTTGCACCACTTACGAGTTACGTAAATCCCACGTATTTTGGGTTCGAGATGACGGAATCTCTGTAGACACTGCATCATATTTTTATGTTTTGCAGTAATATTCATGTATGTGGGGATCGCGGTAGTACAGTGGTTAAGGTGCTATGCTACAAATCGGAAGGTCGCTGGTTCGATCCCAGCTGGTGCCAGTGGATTTTCCATCGACATAAAATCCTTCCGATCGCACTATGGCCCTGGGGTCGACTCAGCCTGTAACAGAAATGAGTACCAGGAGCATTTCTTGGGGGTAAAGGCGGCCGGTGCGTAAGGCTGACAACCTTACCACCATCCTGTGCCGTTGTCACGAAATCTGGGAACCTTAACTTCCTGGAACCCTCTGGGCCCCTCCGGGCCTGTAACGGGACTGCTTTACCTTTATTCATGTATTTTCCACTTTATTTTTTTAGAAGATATCAATATCAAGAGACTACATTGTGGAATGGGGGAGCCGAAATAGCGCAGTTGGGCTGCGCGCTGGATGATCTGGGGGTTCGAATCATGGCAGGGGCAAGATACTTACCTTTTTTCCAAAACATCCACACCAGCTTTCGGGCGCAACCAGCCTCCTATTTAATGGGTACCGAGGGCTTTTTCCCCTGTTGGTAAAGCGGCCGGAGAGTGAGGCTGACCACTCATCTCCATCTGGTGCCGAGGTTCAGAATGAACAGAACTGTACCTTTTTTATGTTTTGCTGATCGTGCATCTCAGTATAATCTTAGCAACTGACGAACTGAATGGCCAAATTCTTGTTTTTTAATAAGTTTATTATATTCCTCTACATATTTCGAGCACTGTTGTGCTCATCGCCAGGAGGTCAAATTGTATTATACAGCATCTGGTTCGTCACACTCTGTAGGTGGCCATCCGGTGCGCGGCGCACCGGATGGCCACCTACAGTGTGTGACGATACCCGATGCTGTATAATACAATTTGACCTCCTGGCGATGAGCACAGCAATGCTCGAAACATGTAGAGGAATATAATAAACTTATTAAAAAACAAGAATTTGTGCTTTAAGTTGGTCAGTTAGTAAGAACTGTACCTCTTCAGCCCCTTCATGCCCTCATGGCGTGTATAGGAGATGACTTTACAGTTTTCACTTGTAGCTTGCAAAAGTGTCTTTCCCTTCGTGGCCGTTTTGTTTGTGACGTTCGGTTACAGAATTGCTTGCCGAATTGGAAGGACAAATGCATTTTTGCACACCTATTTTCCTGTTTTTCACCCACTTGATTCCATCCACTTGTATTCCTTCCTCGTGGGCAGGACTGTTTCTTTTACTGTAATAAAAGTGTTTGTTTTCACAGGTGTAAATGGTTAACGATGGAAGTAAAATAGTTATCGTAGCACATTAACAGGCACTACTGAACTTTACTGTTGGTGAAAGTCAAACCGATCGAGGGACTGTAGTAGCCGACAAAATGATGTGAGAAATTTAGCTTGCTGTCTGTTATCCTGAATGTCGTCTCTGCGTGTTACAGAACTCGTCATGCGGTGACCCTAGAATCATACTGGAGCGTAATACGAGGAAGGAAGCCGGAGACGTTTGCTCTGTTGCCATAATAGGCAACCACCGTCTCACACAGTAAAATAAAGTTTGTTTATTTAGTTCAGAGAGTACTTATTGCACTATAAGCGATCACAAGTTGCATTACTGTCATTATGGGTGGCAGCTTAGACGGGTACTTGGTGCTAGGCATGTCCCATTTTAGGCATTTCTGGTCCCAGTGCAAAAATAAATTTGGGGGCTGTACTTACGCGTAATCAATCCTGAAATTAGAATGCAGGTAGAACCAATATACAAAATATGTTTGCCTTTTCGGGGTACGCCCAACGGTGGAACCCCATGCTTCCGATGGATTGCGTAGCCTTAAATCGACTTTGGTACTAGGCCTGTCTGCCTAGAAGTTTCCCGCTATCAGATGTGTTGCTCATACCTTGTTCATTTATTGTCTTGCCAGCTCTACAGGATTCGTTGCTGCACGTCTTGTTGTCGGGAACGGATCTGAACACGTAAAATAATTAATTAAAAAAAAAACAAATATCTGCGCATAGGTAGACAGCCTCTGCCCCCATTTCGAGCGCTGGCGACGACCAATTTCCCCACTGAACTTGGGCCACTTCATCACTATTGTACAGTTGTTATTCGACGGTAAATGAACAAAAGTCGTCATGTTAAACTGTTGACGTCTGTCTGGTCTGCGAGAGACTACACTTTATTATTAGCAGGTTCCGTTTCTTGCATATTTTGTTGCGCACTTGCCGCTCAGTTGACGTCACGTGCCGTTGACGTAAGAGAAGCCAATTCTGGCCTTTACGAGTTCTCGATTTAGTTACGTAATACACATTCTGAATTAGTGTTGACGTAGCATGTCATGCCGTGTGATGATTACATCCGTTTTGAAGATACAAATGAAACATGTGATACCGAACTGTAGTAGCAATGGACTGCGCGTCTTGGATAAACTAATTTCTTGTTCATTTACTGATGTTTTGCTGACCGTACGTCTCAGTATAATCTTAGCAGTTGGCCAACTTAATGCACAGATTCTTGTTTTATAATAACAGTGCTCGAAGCATGTAGAGGAATATAATAAACTTATTATAAAACAAGAATTTGTACATTAAGTTGGTCAACTGCTAAGATTCTTGTGCATGTTCTGCGATCCTTCCTCTGCGCCCTTGTTCTACAGTACTTCTGCTTTTACATCCTCTTCCTCTCTATCCTTATTTGATGGATTCTTTAATACCCATTCTGAGGTTTCAAACTGACATTAATTTTTTCTTTTCTAAGGTATTTCTTTTATTTTTTGCTGTGGAGTCACATGTGAATGGTGACGGGCATTATTTACGAGTGTTAATACCTACAGGAAGGTTGTGTCCATCACCTGCGAGACTAATAAATTTTGATAAAATTTAATTCTGGAGTTTATACTGAAGTTGCTAAGCAAATGTAATTGTTCACGTTTATTCACCAACACATGCACACCTTTTAATAATACTATAAAACTTTAATTTGTTAAAATAGTTAAAATCTCTCCGACATGTTTAGGTTTATATTCAAACCATCTTCAGGGAGCTATTAGTTAATGCTAAAGTTACCTATATCTCTTGTTGCTGTGATGGTGTTGTGGCAGCATGTTGTTCCATGTTTGTGATGGGTTCGGATGTTGTATTACTGATCTTCCTCTTGTTTCACTGTGTCTGTGCGTGTGCTGTTTGGATTAATTCTTGTTATGTTTGCTACACTGTAGAGGGGATTGATTTCATTGACTTGTTGCTCCGTGATTAAAGTTCCATGGATATGATGCATTTGTATATATAGGTTCTCCCAGCATGTCATCCATATACCTTTATGGCAGTGTTTTAGTAATTGCATAGTTTCTTTTTGCAGGCCATATTCATGTTCGTTTTGTAAGATGTGTGCTGCATACTACGATTGTGGATTATTATATCTAATGTGTCTGATATGCTCCTTGTATCTTATGTTCATCGATCGACCTGTTTGTCCAATATACACCCTGTTACATGTATTGCACTGTAGTTTGTATATCCCATTGGGGTTTGTCCTGTTAGTGTCCGCAAAAAGAAACTATGCAATTACTAAAACACTGCCATAAAGGTACACGGATGACATGCTGGGAGAACCTATATACTGTATACAAACGCATCATATCCATGGAACTTTAATCATGGAGTAACAAGTCAATGAAATCAATCCCCTCTATAGTGTAGCAAACATAACAAGAATTATACCAAACAGCACATGCACAGACACAGTGAAACAAGAGGAAGATTAGTAATACAACATCCGAACCCATCACAAACATGGAACAACATGCTGCCACAACACCATCACAGCAACAAGAGATATAGGTAACTTTAGCATGAACTAATAGCTCCCTGAAGATGGTTTGAATATAAACCGAAACGTGTCGGAGAGATTTTAACTATTTTAACAAATTAAAGTTTTATAGTGTTATTAAAAAGTGTGCATGTGTTGGTGAATAAACGTGAATTGTGATAATATGCATGGTGAAAAACTGAAAAAAAAATGTAATTGTTGTTCATGTTTCAGCAGCTAAGCTAAGTAAAATAGCAAATACTGCTCTTGGAAAATGTGTATTCCAAACAGACTACTTTTGCTACTCTGGGGTGTTACTTACCATAGCTTGGTAGTTGGTTATGAATATTTTGGGACAGCCTGTCAGTCCCAACTTCAAGAGTCCAGCGGTCCATACGGAATTCTGGGAATAGGTGGATTCTTGTTGGACTGCTTGACCCTTGAAGATGGGACTGATACGCTACCCCAAAATGTTGGAAACCAACTACCAATGTTGCATAACATACCAGAAGAGCAAAGGTTTCAACTACACCATGGCAGAAGCCTGACATCTTGCAGAGTACACATCTCTTCTCTTGTACAATATCTTTTATCAGTTGTGTGTACTTGGAGGGGGTGGGATAGATAGAACACAAACAAGAAAGTGCAGTGATTTGAATTACATAGGGCGTTCTTTTTTGCTGCTTGACTGATAAGTGCCGGACCGACACTCTGCCAACAATGCCAGAGCTGCGTCGTATGCCCCGTGTTTGGGAGGTTTAGCAGTTTATGAAGGGAGCTAGACAAACGGTCCCAGTGATAGTAAACCTTTAGCAAGTTTACTAAAAACTCACTAGAACTTCAGGCCGGCTGTTATCGGTCAAGTAGGGAAAAAAACACCCTATACAAAATTATAAATCCTCAGTAATGAAAGAATTATTGACAATAACTGATATTAGACACTGGGACTTACGTTGCACATCGTTGTTAAATACCGGTGTTTCTGATGCACATCATCTCCACATCCAAAATATACTCCTTGCCCTAATGGCCATCTAATTATGAAGCTTTAGGAATTATTTTTGAGATATTAACAGAACTGACAGTTTTGTGGCTAATTATACTGTGAAAGAGTTTACCATTTGATATACTTAGAACTATTGGACAAGTATATGATTGAGCTCGTTCATTGAAGAAATATCCCTGGAACTGGGGCTTTCAGTATCAAATTATGAAGGGTAATATTTGCTGCCTTCAGTAACTGTATGATGTGCCACTGTTATAATTTCAGAACAAAAGCATGCTGTAGAGTGAGCATTTTTTGTGAGTGCCACCACAAATCATTGAGCCTTGCCACGGAGAAGAGTCAGATGCTCCTCCTCGGAAACTCAGGGTGTTAGTGGAACATAGCTTATGACACATTAAAAATAAAACTTAACCCAGATTACAGAATATGCTGCGTAGCTGTGCATTGTTCCACACATATTCCGAACAGTTCTGTAAAAGGTTTGCTTCCACACATTCAGGTTTTTGGAAATCATGGAAAATTTGCCTTCATATGTTATCTTTTATCTTTTCAAACTGAAAGAATAAGGATCTGATTCATAAATGTTTTGTTTTATAGTTCCCTTTAAATAAATTTCAGGTGATTAAAAATCAGGCAAGCATGTTAACTAAAGGCCAGTACTGTAATTGTATCCCCACATTTCCATTATAGCCTTCATTGAGGCCTTTATTGTTTGAGTGAGCAATAGTGAGACAGTGTGTTGGTTTGTGTGAATCCCAGCATGTGGTCTTCTGTGAATTTACTTCCCCATGTAAGTCAAACCAAGCCTGTTGGGAAGAGAAAATTATGTGGTCGTTGATGTTGACATTGTGAGCGGACCGAAGGATTCAGTTAACAAATATTCCCTTTTTTTGCTGGGATGATGTGGATGTAATTCATTAACTGTTGTCGTAAGTGGTTGCTGTTTGAAGAGTTCTGTGACGGTTAATGCAGATGATTTTGGAACCCCAAGGCGTCTGAGTGATTTCTGGACAGTATATTCTAGTGTGGCAATGATTTCATCCAGTTTCTGTTTACTGAACTCTTGATGTTTTAGACTGTTTTTGTGCAGTTTTTGTCCTAATATATTTACAGAGCTGTGAATAATTTCCCTATCTGGAGTTGTAAGCCTGCCAGTTATGCAAAATTTTTCTCATTTCCCCTCCCCAAGAACCATGTTTCATGTAAGTATTATACCTGATTCCATGTGGTTTTGCATGCAGGATTTTGAAACGGGCAATAACAGAACTGAATGGACTTACATCTATTTTTTGTTAAAGTGTAAAGGTCTCACTCTATTCCACTTAATGATTCATGTGTTTTCTAAGAAATTAATTTAAACATCCTACTTTATCATCCCATTTTATATATTAATTATATCACTGTTTGCTAACGGTACAGTGTAGAAGTCTACAGCTTGACAATCTGATTTCTATCTCTCAGTCAAAAAAAAAAAAATTTTACACCAGGATGTGTGGTGGTGTTCTTTTTGTTGCCTGTTCTAGAAATGGCTCTTCTTTGCCCACACAACTGCCCTTTGTGTGTGGCCAAGTGCACTGGACATGGAGACAGTAGTGAGGGTGAGTCCCTGGTTCCATGCCCTTCCAGTCCTCTGCCATAATAACACCTTGCTTTACAATGTGTACATTTATTGCAGAACCATTCTCCATAGATTGGACAGAGGTGTAAATGCAGCACCTTTATGTAAATATGTTGCTTTTTGAGAATAACTGCAGTCCTGCCCTGAAGATGAACTTGGAAAATTGACCCAGACCTTAATTTTATATGTAACTTATTGTCAGGTTCGATCATGGCTAATATATTGACACTGTGGAGTGTAAGAGTCCTTAACATGGTTGAATGCATGCAAATGTTAGATGACTACAGTACAGTGTATTTTATTTTTGGGAGGTAGTACTTCAGAATGTACATTAATTCCTGCTGCAGTGTGTGGCTGTGGGTTGGACAACCAAGGTTCCAATCTTGGTAAGGGTAGGATTTTTGTGTTTGCTGCTATGTACATAGCAGATTTTGGACCTCTTGCCAGATACTGTTGGTTACTCCTGCCTCAGGTAAAGAAACAGGGCAGCTGAATGGGGATGGCTGGTATAACCAAATGTCTCCATTTATTGAAGAAATATTAAAATGAGATGTCGATAACCACCCAGAACAGATCATCCATTTTTTATGAAGACATCAGGAAGATCACTAGGATGTGTTTTGAGATGACAATATCATTTGGAGAGATTTGATAAGGGTGTTGGGATCATTCATATAATTGTACCAGTTTTGTACAAGAGTATATTATTATTATTATTTACAACACATTTAGTGAGTATGGCGGCCTACAGAGTAATTGCCTTCTGACTTTATGCATGTGTCAAAGCATCTCGCCCACTTTGCTGTGGGGGGGGGGGGGGGAGACATTTTTTAAAAATATTTAAAAAAAAATTTTTAACATATTTTAATACTTTTTTTTTTTTTTAAATTTTTTTGTGTTGGTGGGCGCTATTAAATTTTTTGTCCTGTTGGTGTTTAGGTGTGTTAAAAACCCTCCCTCCTTTTTGTGGGGGGGGGGGGTATTCTGAAGATGTCACTTCCTGTTAGTGGACAAAGAACAAATTCCAAACGGTGTTTTGTCACTTCCCCGTATATTATTAGAAGAATTTGGAAAGAAAGAATATCGAAACCCGAAAATACATGAATTACTGACAATATTTCCTGAACAAAATGAACCTGTACAAAATACAAACTGTTCAAAAAAGACCGTACAACATGGTGTTCATAATTCAGTTCCATGGTTGATTAACTAATCAGTCAAGCGTTATCTAAGGACATCTCAAAGCGTATTTAGCAGTAGTCCATGTTGCATATGCCATCGAGATGGCCAACCCGGTTTAGCGACTCGCTGCAGGTTGGACGGTCCGAGGTTAGAACCCCGATGGGGAGAGATTTGCTCCACCCGTTAGACCGACCCCGACGACCATCCAGCCTCCTGCACAATGGGTAACAAGTCTCTTTCCGTGGGGTAAGGCTGCCGGAGCGAGAGGCCGACCACCAACCCCGTTCTAGCGCCGGGTACAGCTTACCTCTACCCCCCTCTAAGCCTGTATGGCACGACACGGGACAGTGTTTGGTTTTACCACATTGTATGTACTTTATATATTGGGCTGTAACTGCGCGTTGCTGTTATAACTTAGTAGGAACTAAAGTCCTGGCTATGAACAATGTAAGCAGAATTCGTGAACATTCATATACTGGGTAAGTGCATTCGTATTTCAGGCGGATTGCCATTATTAAAAAAACTGTTTCTGCTCGTGGTTTTTGTAATGAAGTCGTAATACATTTTCTATGGAGAGAAAAAAAACTGAATTTTTATACGGTATAACATTTAGTCGAGCGTTAGGCTTCAGAAGGTCAAACAGGCCATTACGGCCAAGATAATAAGGCTCACCCACTGCTTCAACAGCATCTAGTAATTCAACCGGCATGGAAACTCACTATTACTTAATTAATTGTTTACTCACTTCGTTAATCAACAACGGTGAATACTAATGCACTGAACAGGCCTGAAAATTGACAGATAGATAGCAGTCACGTAAGACTTGATAATACGTCTACTTCATGTTTCCTTACTATAGACCTACTTGCAGGCCTGTCTTTCCACTGCTTTTAATTCATCTTCTGTTTGGAACTCTGTTTCTTTTAATTTACTCGCAACTGCATTTTTGAGAATCCGCGCCTACACTTCACGTCTCACGCTTTCGGTATTTTGAGCAATAAATTTTGAATCGGATCAGATTTGATAGAACTAATTCTGGCCTTCTGTGAGGTAATAATGGAATACGAATAGAGATACTGCTACAGGGCTGGCTGATTTTGTTAGAAAATTTTTCAGAATAAAATTTAGGGGGAATTAAAGTAAATGAAAATTGGAGAAAGCGATATAATAAAGAACTAATGTTGCTGTTTGGATATTTAGATATACTTTCAATTGTCAGAATAAGTCGGCTAAATTGGATTGGTCATGCTAAAAGAATGGATAATAAGAGAAAATTTAAGTCAAATGTTTAATAATACTCCCCATGTAAATCGACTAAGAGGACGACCAAAAAGCATATGGTGGAACTGTGTACAAGCAGACATTAATAGACGCAAAATTAAAACCTAGAGTGGTCTAAAAGAGAGCTGAATGAAAGAAGTACATTAAGGAGGCGAAGTTCCACATTGGACTGTAATGTTATCTAAGAAAAAAGAAGAAGAAGAAGAAGAAGAAGTGAGGTAATAATTCAGAACTCGATAACAGTTTCTTAAAAAACCAGAAACTAATTCAATATGCCTTCAGAATGCGCATGTTTTTCTGTATACCACAGCTATATTTTAGTAATTTATACCATCACAGTCCAATAATAATAATAATAATGAGATGGGCGGGCATGTAGCGCGTATGGGGGATAGGAGTGGCGTATTGAGGGATTTGGTGGGGAAACCTGAAGTAAAGACGCCACTTGGAAGACCCAGGCGTAGATGGGAGGATAATATTAAGATGAATCTTCAGGAAGTAGGATGTAGGGGTATGGATTGGATCGAGCTGGCTCAGGATAGGGACAGGGAGCTGTGCACTTGTGAATGCGGAAATGAACCTTCAGGTTCCATGAAATGCGGGGAATTTCTTGACTAGCTTCAAACCGGTCAGTTTCTCAAGCAGGACTCTACTGCATGGAGTAAGTAAGTAATAATAATAATTTGTGCTTCTTTATTTAAAAAGTTTCCTACTTGTTTCGGTCGTCTAGGGAGATACTGCACACTCCACGTCCTGTTCAGTAATAATATAATACAAGATAACGATAACACAAACCCCAAATACGCTAAGTCTTTTACAAATACGGACACAATCCGCATAACGCAGTCGTATAATACTGCCCTTCTACGGCAAATTCGCAAACAATTCAGGACACAAAGACACACACACACAAATAGTATAAAGAAGGACCTATAGAATGTGACACAAATATAGTGCATCAAACTGTGCACACGTGGAAAAAAAATCATTACCACAGAAACTGTAAACCACATTAACTTCTTAGTTTTCGTCTCGTTGCGTCTTCAGAAAATATTCAAAACAATATTAAACAGTCAAAGACAATGTGTTTTTATTAAATATTAAACAAGATATTAAATACCAAACATGCAAAAACACAGCTGTGTTAGACTGATTGATATTGTTTTGAACCCTGCAAAATCTCAACATATTTTCATTTCATATTTATTGCTGTGTGAATTCATACTATTACACGATATACTAAATCGCAAAAATTTCAACATACCTTTACATTGTTTTTTCCCCTTTTTATTTGTTCCATTACAACTGTACAATTCTAATGTCACCAACGTAATTTCTGAAAAGGTTGTCATTATTCTGACGAAAAAGTACACAACAACTAGCCAGAAGTCACAGTCATTGAAGTAAGGTTACATACTGTTACAACCTGCAGTATCATCCACTGTCACACAGTATATTTCATTAAATATGGCGAATGACAGAAACATCCAGGCGAACTTCGCTGTAAATACAGAAGCGCATATTACTGATATGTTTCTGTTGTGACAGCATAAACTAAAAGACATAAAATCGCCCGTTTAAGTATTTGGTTCCAGTCATTCCGATTTTAAGCGACACACAAGTCGGCGTCTTCGATCTTGTTTCCCTGACATTATCTTGCAGGTATCTTGCAAACGTTAAACTAACACGCATCCTTGCTTGCATGAGGTGGATCACTCCTTAATACTCACAGACACCTCTTACAACTGGTATTTGCTGATGAATCACTCCACACTACAAGAACACAGAGATAACAACACACGCCATGTGGATACACACGCCATGTGGATATAGTGGTGCTGAATGACTTCGATTAAGATGGGTTACAACTCATAAGCCGGTAATTGTTATTCTGTACCAGATTTATAAATTTCAACTAAAGCACATATTTTAACATTAATTTACCTGAGTAAGCGTTTTTTTACCATTTTATTGTTTCTCGTTACATCATAATATATTATGCCTACATTTATTTTCATTACTGCTTTATTGTAATCAAAAGAGACCATGTTGTAGCCTTCAAGACCTTCTTCTAGTATCAAATCGTATTTCTGAAAACGAGAAGGCCAAAATATGTACGAGGGGTAGGCTAAACAAATAATGCTTCGTGATCCACAAATGTCTATATTCCTGGTTGTATTATGTGATCAAATTGGAGCACACGGTAACGGCGTCGCGGCCAAACTAAGAGGCAGGCCAGCAGGGCAGATTCCCAGAGGCGCCAACCTATAATGAGGGCTAAGACGTCACTGGAATAATCGGAAATATGATGCCAGTAAACTCAGGTTTAGACATTCGAAAGAATTTCTCCAAAAATTACCCGTAAATTGGGCACACGCTCTCAAAACGTTTCGTCAGGCCTGTTCTCTGCCCCCCCCCCCCCCAAAAAAAAATAAAAAATAATTAATTTAAAAACCGAAACAACTTCCACACAACAGGGAGGGCCAAAAGTCTTAGAACGCCCCAGATTAATATTTTACAAAAATTTATCAGAGTACATTAAA
>Ga0136643_10012827_pt1 | contig 12507 bp, 11 predicted proteins | sample TergutLab28metaG_FD_96883 | JGI IMG/M metagenome (GOLD analysis project Ga0136643, IMG submission 96883) | Labiotermes labralis P1 segment gut microbial communities from Petit-Saut dam, French Guiana - Lab288 P1 (version 3) (version 3) | ecosystem: Host-associated > Arthropoda: Insects >...
GAAGATGGACGTATTAACGTCTGAAACATGTTGAGCAATATATAATAAAGCAAGTGTCATCTAGTTGGTCAACCTTTATTCAAATATCAAGATGATGCACGGTCCAATACGCATAAGATTCTATTATGAGGTCTTTACATTTTAAAATCTTCTCAGCTCCTTTTTTGATCACCTTTCTGTCTCCAAGAATTGCAACATTTATTAACATGCATTGTTATTATTATTATTACTACTGCTGCTAGAAAGTCACATTGCCAACTCGAAAATAAGTCCTATCAAGGGAAGAGTGGGTAGCTGTACGATGCTCCCCTCCCAAATTTTTGTGGGTCACTTAGTTTAAACTCTTTATCAGGACTGCACTATCGCCAGACAGTTCACATTTCACGATGTCAACTGAATAAAACATCGAACTCCCTTGTCTTAAGCAGCGGACAGACGATAAGAAAATAATGTTTACAGGAAAATTACGCAAGCTGAGGAGGTATTGCCTTCATTAGGGCAGAGTCGTATGGAACCGGACACTGGCCACTACCAAACACTGCTTATTGCCAGGTAACAGTGATAGTTAGTGCCCCTTCTTAAGGACCAGAGCTGTGCTTTTTTTCATCACAGAGGACAGTCAAAAGGAGTTCATGATTTGAGCCAGTCGAACGTTGTGAACAGGTGTTCCCATTCTGTACAAGTTTTGAGTTAAGCTGTTTAATTTTGGAAGGCCATATCAACTGATTATTCTAAGTAATATAATTGGCGAATGCATTTCTCTTCTCTTGTGTAAACCATCTGTACAGTTATTTTGTTGTTCTCTTTTAATGTTATCTTCACCTGTAAGCCTAGATCTTCCCAACAGTCTCTTTCCTTCAGGTTTTCCCTCCAAAATCTTTTATGCATTTATTTTTCTCCTACTCGTGACACATGCCTTACCCCTTAAACTTCCTTACTTTATCACCCGAACAATATTTGGAGAGGAATAAAATTTTGAAACCTTTCACTATAAAATTTTCTCCAGTCCCCTCATGCTTCCTCTTAGGACCAAATATGTTCCTCAGCAACCTATTCTCAAAAACCCTCAGCCCACGTTCTTACCTTAATGCAAGAAATCAAGCTCCATAGCCATATCACACCAGAAAAAATTATAGTTATTCATTTTCAGGATGACCAAATTTGGTTCTGGTCTATGCTGAAGTGAATGGGGGGGGGAGTTTGTCGACACCTTCTGTCTTCCAAGTTAGTCACAGAAGATGGAGGCAGCACTTTTCTCCGAACCGTCGGAACAAACATCATATTAGGCGATGTAAAACCCAGAACATCATCATTTCATGAATAATATTATATCAGTAACAGTTAAAATACCAGAAGTTTCGAGACAACCACGAGGGACTGACACACACATCAAATTCTTGTCGTCTCTTCTTAGGGAATTTACTGACCACCTAAGCAAATATCAGCTTGTCAAGAAGAACTATGCTTCGTGGCGTTTAATAATTGTTCCTGCTATAAAACTGATATTCTGTGTCAACTGCAGGACCGATAGAGAAGCAAAGATGAGCAGACTGCAAGATTATACGGAACTTCTTGATGAGGGAAATAGCGCGTCTCACATATTATTATGAAGTATGCGTCGTAATATTTTTCTAATGGACGTGAAAGGTTCCACTTATCCTTGTGTTTCGACATTCAGTATAAAACTTTAATGGCTTTCATCCGTGCGCGCGCATAAGGACGAAGTTGTAAATAATACATTTCGAAACACTCCCTTCTTGCGCCTTGGTGGCATAAAGAGCCATAATTTATAGTCAGTACAAAACAACAGCCCTCTCATTAACAAGACAAGAACAGAACTTAAAAAAAATAAAACGACTGGAGTGTAGTTTATTGAGAAGTGGAGATACTGAGGGTACAGTTTGGCTAAGGTATTACATATCAAGAACGTCGTAATTTGGAGAATGAAACGTGAAGTGTACCTAGCAGGGTGGATGGGCGATTGGCGGACACACAGTTTGGGTGAGAGAACCTTGTAAGACTGAGAGGGAGATGGATGACAATAAAAGGGGTATCTTAGAGACATCTCTCTGAGCGTGGGAAGCTGATAAAACTGGCTTAGGTTCATGACCAATAGGAGGCTTCAGTATTGGAGATATTGGAACTTCGGGTACAGCAATATACATGAAGAGAACAAATAGGCGGAAATGCTCCGACAATGTGACTCCTCGTTAAAAATAAGTCGACAATGTAACAGGATACCGAGATATACCTTTCTGTTACATGGCGCAAGGTCATTTATAAAACAATCATAGTTAAACTGGTGCTCGAAACGGTCCCCGTTAATTTATAGGCCGAGGGTAGAGAGCAGTAGATCGTCTTCTCCAACGCCCTTAGATACGTCGGAATCCGCACTGCCTGAAACCTTGCCACGAGATCTTTGTCACACCTGGAATGGATACATACCTGAACCTACTTCGTCAGGTGTGCTCACAAGAAAAATATATTGGATTTAGATTCGGCGACGGAGAAGGCCACACAATCGGCTCTCCACGTCCTGGACAGGTCGCGTTCAACTACCGACCGACGTATTCTTCGTAATGAGCTGCAGCTCCGTTGTGCTGGAGCCACAACTCCTGTCTGACAGACCCACATCTTTTAGCAGCCATGGTAGGTCCGTTTCCAGAAAAATTATGATATTTTTAATCACTCATCCTGCAAGGTAGGTGAAAGGAGTCCACCGCATTGTCCTCGACGATACCAGCCCAATGGTAACGCTGAAGCGGACTTGATACCCGCGTTTGCGGAGAGATGAGAGACGCCCAGAAGGACCGTCGCAGAGATTCAACACACTCTCATACGTAAAACACATGTCCTTTGTCCAGAGAATATGGAAGATGAAATCATCTTCAGTGTACTGATGTCGTAGCAATTCACAACATTGCATTTATACAGAACAATTGCGTGCGAAAAGATGTGCGCTCCGCGTATGATCTTAGGGTTGCAATTGATCATCCTGAAATATTTCGAGGAGCCTGGGTTGAAATATGCGATATCACGTGAAATTCTCTGTTTTCGTCCAACAGCTGCAATTATGGCATCTTCTTTGGCTAATGTTGTCAGTACGTTGGCGACCAGACTTCAAAGTTGCCGTAGGCCTTATACTCCCTCTCTCACGGAGACGCTGCTCCAGTCATCGAAACATACAAGCCTTTCGATAATGTCGATCGAAAAAACGTAGCGTGCTTTAATGCGCATCACTACAAGCTATAACCTTGCAGCCGCCGATTGTTAAGAGCATGCGTCTTGTGTGTGTGTGTGTTCCATGATCATTGAATAATAACTGAGCCCTGCTGTGCAACATGTCTTGAGTACACCTCAAAACGCGCTTTATCGTCGTGAAAGTAACACAGCTGAGAAGTATGCTACCCTACTGGAAGATGACCTTTTATGTCAAAAAGCAGATGTCTCAGGACAGATATTATATAATATTACAATGTATTTTTAACAAAGCATCGCCCTATGCATATGTTGTGCATTTTACTAAACTTATTAATCACTTTTTTCAACACAAATTCTCGCTTATTTAAAGGCAGAAGTAGGTATTGTACTTGCTGTGGAATTTTTTTGTTTCTAAAGAAACAAGAGGCTTCATGACTGGGTCTCAATTCTGAATGTTTCTTAGTCACAAGCCCTTTAAGCCAGCATAGGACGACTTCTTATACTAACCCATTAATGACAATATCTCTTCTGCATTTTGTTTATTTAGCGGGCCTTTGTCAATTTAATATTTTACTTGGGGTTCTTTTCAAGTACTTAGCTGCAGGGATTGTGGGGAACAATAAAATATCTCAGTCCGGACAGCCAGCCTTCGGACATAGATGACACGTGTGTATCGAAGTAAAGTGATACTTCGTTGTTAAAATGCGTAAAATAATGCAGTTGGAAGGAGAGGTAATGCAGCACAACCATACACTATATACATACAAGTCCTTACATACATTTGTACAAGTATATTAAAAGATCAATCACAATACTGCTTGTATTTTATCTCGAAACAGTTTGAAGCAGAGAACAACAGACCAAGGAAGTTGACTGAAACGGTAATCCTTCTGACTTACATTCGGAAGTGCCCAGTTCGAACCTTTGTCGAGACAAGGAATTTGAGGTTTTTCACTGTTTTATTCATTTTCATGGACTACCTCGGATGCCACTACCACTCCACGTCCCGTTCCATTCACTATTCACTTTGACCCAGTTATTTGCGAATTTCGAAACTGTTTCATTTATTTGTTTTTCTCGTAATTGAACATGAGGGGATTTAATAACTGAGATAGACAATTGTAAACTTTATTGATACCTGTCACCTGAATAACCTACAATCTTCTAATTCATATTTCAGTTTTCCGACCTTTCTCTTCGACTTTCTCCACAATATATTACATTCACTTTCCTCCAAACATTCCGTCCCCTGGTTTGTTCGAGTCAACCTCCTTCCATTTTAGCTTGTGTACGTCAGTTATTAGATATAATTTACTTGAGTAACAGCACTTGTTTCGTTGTCTGAAAAATTTAAATAATGTTAAAGTACTGTAAATGCTTAACTGATTACAATTTTAACCAGCTGATGCTCCACTAATTACAGAGAACTAAAAAGACGTACCAGTTGTGGTTGATACGTATGTGCAGGTTGTTCTCTTTGTTACAGACAATGAATTTATCTACTACATTACTGCTGTTGCTGTACCAAATACTGCATTGCGTAAATGTTGTGCAGCATACCAAAGGTAAGCAGTCTGTACGTTTTCATATAGTAGAAACCTAATATCCAGTGAAATAAATTTGTAATTTAACGGCTGTTTGGCCAGGAGAATACCAAACTTGAATTTCGTATTTACATGTGAAAGGGGTTATATGTGACCTATTAACCTCATCGAAGTGTATCATTCCAGGAAAACTTTCTTCGTGAATTTCTGTGCGCCAAATTTGGGACACTGACTGTTCACAAGTGCTTGCCACCTCTTAACTGCGTTTCTAAGTTTCAGTTAGGAACCTAAACAACGACACGATCTAGTTTCTCATAAAATGTGTTTTTTGTTTCATCACTTCTATCTTAGTTGGCGCAGATGAGTTTAGAAAGTAGAGTCACAACGACTACATCTTAGGATTAATAGGCGATACATGACATCACACTACCAAGAAACTGTATCGTGTTAACTGCGGATATTACACGCTTGCGTACGAAGAAGCATGTCCCAAACCGACTGGGAAATGTAAGATTATAACCATCTGCAGATTCAGTGGCACCCTTGTCACCTCACTTCGTATTATCCCACTTAAATGAAGACGACATGCAGATGCTTTTGAAATTCCACGTTCCAAACTGTTACTTCCGTTTTCTGTCACTCATTTCATTCTACAGGGTCCGTCCAAGTGCGAGAACCTCTGTAACAAGAGTTCTCTTTAGGATGATGATTTATTAGTCCCCCTGTGTAAATACGAAAGTGGAGTAACGCCCTCTCTGCCATTTTTTACGCAATATATGACATTAAAACGAAGCCGTTGAATAGATTCTGACATTAAACAGGCCAACGGGCACAAAGACTGATACATGCGGAACTTCATGTTAAGAGCTTCTTGCAAAAGATATGTAATAATTATGCTCTTAACTGCTACATCTACCCGATTTTGTGACGTGCCTTATTTCATGCCACGAAATTTGTTACTCCATAACTAGTTTCATAAAGAGATATGGTAACTTTAGATGTGGAAAATACCAGTCTAACGTACCTGACTCTGTGAAGAATTTATTATGTCCTGCCATGAAGTGACGTATGCTGCGCAATTGAGACACTGCTGGGCAGAAAGAGGATACGGTTAAAACTGCTATGGAGAAAATATGTGGACATACGAAGAGACTGGAAAACAGTTAATGACAACTAACTTCGTGCATTAAGTAGACTACTGTCTTCTTCACACAGAAATGAGTGTAAGGAATATTTCCTGGTGGGTAAAGGAGCCGGTGCGTAGGGCTGACAACCTTGCACCTTTATGTGCCGACTGTCATGAAATCTGGGAGCCTCAACCTCTTGGAACCCTCAGGGCCTGTCCAGCCCTTTACAGGGATTGTTTTGCCTTTGCCTTTACGGTCTTCTTCACGTGATGTCAGAGAGGTTATTTCAAAGAAGTTGCACAGATCTGGGGACACAAACCAAACGTGGCGTGAGACAGCAATCGAAGGCCTACAGAAAGTTCGGTGGAGGCGACAAATTTCAGAAGAGACAGAAGGTACATTGGCACTATCTTTTTACCTCACTTCCGAATTATAGGTGTAGAAGAAAACACTTTCCCGGGCTATCTGAATTCAACGCACACACCCATCTTCAAAACCGACTCTACTAATCACGTATCGGGAAAGCGCAATTGGTAGTGATTAGGCTGTGGGCTGGGCAATCCGCTGTTCGATTCGCGACAGAGTCAGGACCTTGTTTTTCAAAACGTTCAAATCGTCTCTGGGGCCTACACAGCCTTCTATTTAATCGGTACTGGGGCCCGTTCCGTAGGTGTAAAGAGGCCGGGGCGTGCAGCTGATCACTCACCTCTCGAGCTTGGCTTAAGAATGAGGGAAACTGTAAATGTTATGCAGCGTAGACTGGTAGTTATCTACCGACGTTTCGGGGCAATCTTTCGGTCCCATCTTCAGAGGTCAAGTACTCGACTCTTTAAGATAGTACCTATAAGTTTTTTTTCTGAAACGTCGGTAACTACCATCCAGGCTGCGTAACATCCCAGAAGAACAAGGATACCAACTATAAATCTCCTTCCTCTATTTGCCTTAATGGCGTGAAAAAGGAAACTGTCATCTTCATGTTTCAGTCACTACAGCTTTATATATTCGCATATGGAAGGCAAGTGGGATAATGCGAGGCCAATATTAAGAGGAGGAAACACTTATGCTGCGTCATGTGACACATTAAATGCACCTTGTTTTAGCCAACTTACTTAACTTTACAATAAAAACTATATTGTTTTAGTAATATCGTGTCTGTGTCCTTGTACCTATTCAACCCTAATAACTTTTCAACTAAGTGACAGATTAGAATGAGACTCAGTATAAAGCTGATGCCATCACACTTTGTACCTTTTAATTTTCTACCATAAATATTACTGACAAGGCGGCCGCGCGGGTTGTTGCAGAGGGGAGCTACACTAGCGTCGCTTAATTGATGGCCATTAAACGTACTCGTGACAATAATATATTCTCGAAAAATGTGCATATTTTATTACCTTAATTTTCTTTTTGTAGAATGTTGAGTTACAGCATGGCTGCCACGCGAAATATACATTTCGTCTTACGTTTGATGGCGTTAACGAATGCGACTGTAAGGAGACAGAAGCCTAGCTACGAATATTCTGAACGAAAATTTTTAATTTTTTTAACAACTGCATACAAGACCAGTGGGAAAACCAAGAATAAGATGGGAGTAGGAGTAGGCGGACGGAGGAGACGAGCAGAAGACGAATGGAAGCTCCTTCTGAGGGTGGCCAGGGCCCAGAAGGGGCTGTAGCACCATGGAATGGAATTGAAAAATTACAAACGTAGACATAGTGCCTAATTTCGTGATTACATCCAGCATAATTAACATAGTCCGAACGTCTAAACAGCTCCTAAAAATTTTCAAAATCGTTGTGTTTTAATTTATAGTTGCAGTTTGCACTCTATAACTCTGCAGCGTTTGATGCAATTTCTTTTCTTGTTTCCTTTACTTATTTCTTTCACCTCCTGCTTCGATAGCATTTCAGGGCACGTAGTTCTGAATGCTTCTGTCCAGTAGGCTACAGTCTGAATTCTGGATGCGCACGACATGTTGGCTAACGGGAGAGAAGTTCGTTGAGCATGCCCGCAAAACAGTGAAACGCTTTCTAGTGCTACATCGCCAGATTAACGGCTAGAGAAGCAAGTAACCTCAAGGGCGAATTTACGTTTCATCCACTATGACCTTTCAACTCAAGCGTTTCAATTCCTGGGTACTTCCTCTACACAAACAGCATGCATGTCGATTTAACTCAAGTTATCACATAATTTCATACACTGCGAATTTCAGAAGACTGACAAGTCGTTTCATTAAAACGCTCTGTCAATTGCACAGATTTATGGAGGGTATAATGTTAGAGTGATTGTTAAAGAATGAATCTGTAGTTCTCAGATTAGACGGGGTGGGTTGCGATTCAAATCTGGGACATTCAAAACACTTGGGAATTGTAAGACCATAGCTATAAGTACTTAACCCAGAAGAGACAGCAGAATCACTTCCAAATCCTTGAACAACAGTATACACATCCGCCAATAGGGGGAACTGGACTGTTTCGGTTAGTACGATGATTAGGCTACAAGTTGAATGACCGGGGTTCGATTCTCGGTAGGGGCAGAGATTGCTTTCTTCGTAGCGTCCAGACACATTCTGTGTCCCACCCAACATTCTGTACATGGGAATTTCTCCCGACGGTGAAGCGACCAGGGTATAAGGCTGGCCACTCTAATTCCGAAGTCAAGAATGCGTGGAGCTACAACTCCACTCCCCCAACCGTCTTCATGGCGTGGTGCATAGGCTAATTGTGTACAGGTAGGCCTACAACTTTATTTTGCCTGTTAACATTTCGTCGGTTACCAAAGGATAGAGACCCTTGTTTGGGACAGCACTCACCGCCTTGTTCCGTTGCACTCGTCAGTAGTTGACATCGACTGGCCTGTTACTGTCACATCGGCATGTAATTAGAGATCTCTCCAGCCCACTACTTCTCATGTTACTGTGACCTACATCAACATGACGTCCCGCTATTTGTGTTGCAAATCTAATAGAACTAAATGCAACCAGTTTTGTAGTGATGCTGATTCATTGAGACATGCTTATGTGGAAGCAGTAAGTAATTCGGAAGGAGACGACCCGATACGTGTTGAATCTGGTCCTTACGGCAAAAACAGTGGCTAGGTCACGGGTCACAGACCGAGGTATCGGGGTTCGTTTTCAGGCAGGGACAGATACTTTTCTCTGCTAAGCAGCGTCCATTTCGAGCGTGAAGACCAACCAGCATCCCATCCAACTGTATGCCGGAGGTAAATTGAGCAGCGTGTGAAGGTCACCACTCTTCTCCGTCTAACGCTGAGGTTAATAATGAGTGGAGGTGGTCAATGAAGCACACAGCCAATTCTACTCTTGCGGAATAACACAGTAACTTGAACGTGGCACGAGAACGAATAATTAATGACCAGTTGTAACATGACATCTTACAACTAAAAGGTCCGTGTAAGAAACACGTGCATGATCTGATGCAGACGATAACGCCAGCACATCCTCAGACTACTGTGTCAGTACCTGAATATACTTCGCTTTGTTACCAACTGTCATGGTACCGTGACGGTGAAGTTGCTCCTCTGCTTAATTACGCACCACGCCACGAAGGTATAGGGGCGCGGTGGCAGGTGGAGTTATAGCGCCATGAATTCTTAATCTATACACTAGTGTGGTGATTAGCCTCATGCTGCGGCCGCTTTTTCGCCGGGGAAAGAGCTTGCAGTAGGAGGCTGAGTCAGCTTGAGACAGGCACCTGAAGTAGACATTTCTTATCTTTCTGGGAATCGAACTTCGACTCCTCGGCCATCTACGCTGTAGCTTAATCAGAAGACATATAATTTTATGTGGCTTATTTAAGGGTGCTATTACATCCAGTATCCTACAGCGTCGGCGGTGGATGGATAAATGTGAGGCCCTGGTGGAATAATAAAAACAATGAGAAAAACCTGATCCAGTGCCATTTCGCCAACCACAAATCCCACATGGGCTGTCCTGGGCTGGAAATCAGTTCTCCACGGTGGAACGCCGTTGACCAACCTCCTGAGTCATGGTACGGCCTAATCACCTAAGTGATTTAGCTATGTCGGACCCCATATTTTCATGGTAACGTGCTACTTCCTACGTTGAACGCAGGCTAGTATATTCATCTTCCGAAGGGCACCAGTGTGCACAGTGCTTCCTGTAATGGCATTCTCGAGCACTGAATAAATACAGCCAGAAGGACTAATGTATTTAAGCGGGATATCTCCTGATAATACTGCAGTAGCAACTTGTATGTCTTTAACGGACTGAGTATCTTCAGGAGTACCAGAATGGAGTAGACGGAACACAATTTCGAGCCTCTAATGAACGTACAGTGCGTGGAGAAATGCGACATAGGTCTAGTGTACGTCGTTGGGTGCTAAGTGCAATATCACACGTTTTCAGTTGGAGTGTTCTTCTGGGAAGCGGAACTTAACGAAACTTACGCTTTCAGGTCAAAGGAATAAATTATGTACTCTGATAGAGCAGCAACAAATTAATAATCTCAACAGTAATAGCAAAAAAGATTGCTCTGTGCACAGTATTATACAGAAGGGCGCGCGCGCGCACACACACACACACACACACACATATACATATATATATATACACATATACATATTTCTCGAAGTACAAGGAACATACACATGTACGTCCTCATTCATAGGCAGTACATGTATTGCTCTTCACATAGTTTAATACCTAGAGCTATGGCCTACATATTATTTTATGTATATGTATATATATATATAGTTTACATAGTTCACATAGTTTAATACCTAGAGCTATGGCCTACATATTATTTTATGTATATGTGTATATATATATATACATAGTTTACATAGTTCACATAGTTTAATACCTAGAGCTATGGGCTACATATTATTTTATGTATATGTATATGTATATATATACATACATATATATATATATATACATAGTTTACATAGTTCACATAGTTTAATACCTAGAGCTATGGCCTACATATTATTTTATGTATATGTATGTATGTATATATATATATATATACATACATAAAATAACATGTAGGCCATAGCTCTAGGTATTAAACTATGTGAAGAGCAATACATGTACATCCTATGAATGTGTACGTACGTACTTGTATGTGCCTATGTATGTATGTGTATGTTCCCTGTACTTCGATAAATATGTATTATACTGAAGAACACTCACAATTGAAGAAAAGCCTCGTATATCATGGAAAGTTCTCTACCATGTTTTATCAATAGTGCATTGTTGAGCCGTTTTTAGACACGGTCGCAAAGCAGCTGCGAAAAGCAACTAACAAATTCATCACGCCTGTCTGTCCGCATGGGATAGCACAATCCCTATGGGACGAATTTTCGCGAAATTTCATAATTTGGCTTCTTAGTAAAATTTTTCAACACTTTCTGGTTTTGGTGAAATTTGGACATAAGTTGAAAAACACTTTACGTGAAGACACGCCTGCATGTATAATACGTCGCCGCTATTGGTATTTATATCTAATTGCAAACTGTGTTCTCTGTGAGGCAAAAAAGCTAACGAAATAACATAATCGAATAATGTCCACTGTAAATCTCCCCAGTTACGTTATCTCGACTTGCTTGGTATGGATTACGGCCTGCTGTAAACAGTTGCTAAGATACGGATAAATTTTAAGTGTGTTCTGTAAAAGGCATATTTAAAAATACTCGAATTTCAGTGCATTTCTTGAGATTATTCACGAATTCATAATCTAGGGACAATAACAGCGCGAAGCCACAAGGGCATTGCGCTCGGCGGACATTTCCTAACTTGCTGAGATGTAGGCAGCAGACATACGGACAGGGTGAAACACGAAACCCCTTTATATCTTCATTATGTGAGCTATCCAAAGGGGACATGAAAAGAGAAAGACTGAGCGGACGGGCACTCGCACTTTACGTTCACTCAGTACGACAGGCTTCCCCGAATCCCGACTGGGAAAACCGCGTCTGCATTTGAGTCTGAAGCATGAAAGTGGATTCCCCATTTGTTAGCAACATTAGACGCTACGTAAATTCGACAGTACACAGAGTATCACAAAATAACGCAATAACGAGCCAAACTATATTAAATTAATTACTATGAAGGTAGAGGGCGAATCTCGTTGCCTACTTTTGACAGTGTTTGCTACAAATAATTACGAAAATTCTATGGACACTCAGAGCTCGTCAACTAAGGACGTGTGACTCTGGTGGTTGTAAAGGTACCTAAAGTGTAAAACCCCCAAAGCGCACGTCATATCATAACTTTAATGGCATTTTTTCGTGCTTCGCTCTTGTTATGTTCTAGGTTATATAACTTTTTTTTCAAAATGTTGCTCTATTTGGTAAGGCTTCCGAATTTTACATTGGCAGGTGAATTCAGAGAGGAAACGAGTAAACTGGGAATGGAAATAAATGAAAATAAAACTAAATATATGGTTACATCCACCTACGAAAATAGGAGAAACGCTGGGGATCTACGAATTGGAAATAAAACATTCGAAGCAGTTCAGAGCTTCCACTACCTGGGAAATATCATTGGTAACACTAACAATAATAACAAATGCATAAAAGAGAGAATTATGATGGGCAATAAGGCCTACTATGCAAATAGACAACTGGTTAACAGCAGCCTCATATCAAGA
>Ga0136643_10012828_pt1 | contig 12507 bp, 7 predicted proteins | sample TergutLab28metaG_FD_96883 | JGI IMG/M metagenome (GOLD analysis project Ga0136643, IMG submission 96883) | Labiotermes labralis P1 segment gut microbial communities from Petit-Saut dam, French Guiana - Lab288 P1 (version 3) (version 3) | ecosystem: Host-associated > Arthropoda: Insects >...
GCCCTAACCCCTTACGGAAATTTTTCTAAATTTTAAATTTTCTAAAATTAGTACCCCCCCCCTTCTTGGGGACGCCTCTTCCCAAAAAAAAATTTATAATGTGTCTGCCAAACACCCCCCCCCCCCCCCGATCTTTGCCCCTTTTCTTTCTGAACATCCTATAAAGTTTGCGAATAGCATTTTCCTCCTCCCTACCTAAGGGGCCTTTCCTCCTCCAATCCTGTCCTTACTCCACGCATATTCCAGTTCCCTTTATAAGCCATGCCATCCAACGTCTGTCCTTCCTTGTACGGCAGACACATTCTTCTCTCTCGCACACTAATTTCGTTTCGCAGTAAAATATTAATGACCACTTTATCATGTGTGCGTTATAGCAGTCTGTCTGTCTTGTGGGTTTCTTCACATGCGTCCGAACCCGATTTCGTCTAATCCGTCTCTAAATTTCATAGCTCATGTTACCAGTGTCATCTGTTTGCTATTCCGAACCTCCTACTAGTCCGTTCTTGCGCATCTGCAAAATGCTTAGCCAATCTTTCATGGCCAAACATGGTACTTTGCCCTTCCTCTTGTCTCTACCCAACAAATTCGGTCACACCCTTGGCCGCGAGGCTGGGAATTGTCAACAGTTTCTTTTAAAAAATTACCCCAGAATCCTATACATTTCTTTCCACCCCCTGATCCTCCATATTTCCGCCCCATCAGTCTCGACTCACCACCTCGTAAACGTTTTCTAAAACGTTTATCTTCATGACCGGTGTCCTTTTAAAACGCCGATTGCCACCGAGTTCTGGCTTGAATTTGCCAGGCATCTAGACTTGCCTTTATGGTACGTAGGTACTGTTTAATGTTAACTTATAGACAAGGAATGTCATGTACTGTTGCTGCTGCTTGATCGCAGACTGTTTACAGAAACTTTCAGGCTCATTCGGTTTTCCTTTTTAAAAACTGTTAACCTCAGTCTTCGTCAATTGTAATTTAACGAAGGCTCCAATATTCTACTACTTCGTCATTCCCCTTCTGCAGACGTTAACTGTAAATGATGCAATATTTAAAGTATTTGCAAGCAACAAACCGTGTATCGACATTGGCACATACATTTTTCCTATTCTAATATAATCCATAACGTCATCTAAGGAAATGTTAAAGAAGTGGGAGCTCGGACTTTATCCTTGTCTGACATATTTTCCTTGCATGACACTTTTTAATCACCGTACTTCACACAGACTTAATACCTTCGTATGTATTGGTACTAATCTTTGTATAAGCTTAAGTCAGACACGCCAGTACTTTGTCTCATTTATGTAATATGTATTTGCGGTAGCTGTAATCTCAAAAATATGATCTGTGGCTCACTTATGTTTTACAAATCTTACTTGAAAAGTGATAAGATATTCATTAAAGGGAATAATGAGCGAATAATGAATTGGGAAGTGTGTTTAAGGAAACGATCGTGCCCTAGTTAGATGGAGCCTTATTGGCTACAAGTGACCATTTTTTCCTTGGCCTGTTTGGGGGAGAGGAACAGCGTTGAAATAAAAATTAAAATGTTACACACGTTACGGTCGTGTTTTTTTTATAATTATATCTTACATCTTTACTGTTTACCTTTCTATGCGCAGTAATGTTGGCGTCTTCGCCTCGTCGGGAAAGACTCGAACAAGATCCAAGAAAGTCAGAATTCTATCGGGAAGACGGAATAAATCGAAAAAAATAAAAAAATAAAAAGGGGCAAAATGTGGGACAAAATGAGTCCGGTACATTTCTTATTTCGGTTACTGTCCAGAAAATCGGGGGCGAATGGTCATCTTACTGTTATCTCGACATTTGTCTCAAGAAACTGAGAAAACACACGAAAACGTAAAGTAATGTGTCCCGCCGAGATTCGAACCGAGTATTACACGAAAAATAAGTCAGGAGCGTTGTCGCTTGAACAATCTTGTTCGCTTATTCGGTATGATTGTTCAAAATTCCAGAGTGTTGCTTAAGTCAACTTGTTCGCTCAGTCGATATGATTCCTTAAATTTCGTATTGCATCCTTGACGTGTAGCTACTTAGGATACACACAGAAGTTCCTTGATATACCGCAAGCGATATTCAAGATTACTACTGCAAAATTAGAATGGTCATAACTCTTCCCCACATCTGATTAGAGTGATCAAATCAAGGAGAATGAGATGAGCCATGTATGTAGCGTGCGTGGTGAAGGGTGAGAAATACGGAGGAAGTGTAATGCGAAGAACTGAAGGAAAGGAACCGTTTGCGAAACCTAGATGTAAATGGAATGACAGTAGTAAAATGAACTTGACATACATGGGATATGATCGTTTGAATTGGTCAATTTGACTTGGATATGAAGCAGCAGCCGCCTGTTGTAAACGCGGAATTGAAGTTTTGGGCTCCATAATCGGAGAGTCTCTTGTCCACCTGAGCTGCCGTTGATTTCCAAAGGACCCGGCTGCTTGTAACCAGTACCTTAAGGTGCGCCAACGGTGCGGCCTTTGCCGATCGGTAGTGTAAAGATTGTAGCCTACAACGCATGTTTTTGCTTTTAGTGTAGCAGTTCGTGAAACGACGGTGTCACGTCAGGCATGTGTACATTATATCTATATTAAGTGTGTAAGATTAGTTGACTTTGAAACACTTCTGATTGGTGCACCTAGGCTTGTTTGCATTGTGTTCGCGTACTTGCAAATTCTCCGTTATTTTTTGATTCGCTCATACTCAGAGTAACTAGTCAGTGTGGTAGCGTGTGCCTCGCTCATGCTTCAGCTGACTGTGTACGTTGAGTTTAGAAAGGCTTAAACTTAGTTCGTGTGATTTCTGTTGTGTTAATACGATTCCTGCTGGGGTGCATATTTCGTGTACAAGTAACTGTGGTTGGACATGCCGCTGTTTTTGTCCAAAATACCCTTTTGATCTTTTCGAGACGTATGAGGTTATAGTCATTTGTCATTTCCTGTCAGACGCTCCTCGAGACGTTTTCTTTCCTGATGTTCTTTGTACGAAGATGTGAGGTTGGGTCTCTTTCTCTCACCTCTACATGTTAAAGCCAAGTGTCCATTTGTCAATGGTCGATGTCCTCTGACGCCTCTCTAGAGAATTTTGTGAAGGAGGACCGCTGAGTTTGCGATGCAGTGAGGGCTATTACTCTCTCTCTCCCCCCCTCCCTATTATTTACGCCCTTCTGAAAATATATCTTCAAATCGTCGAACGATTTCCAGACACTCGGCAAATTTGTTTCAAGCAATTTCACATTTACGTCGACATTCATTGTACATTGCAGATATGTCTCTGACTGAACATAACCGTTCATATCGGCTGTGAGGCCCACCAACTCTCCTATCCAAGGTCTACCGTGGGTACTTTTTGGGTATAAAACGGTCGGGGCCAATGAAGTAAATCACTCCTGTCTAATGCAGCGTTTAAGAATGTGTGGAGCTGTACGCCTACACTTCCTACCTTTCCTGGCATGCACTTTACTTTTACCTCTAGGGTGATATAAGTTACGCTTTAGAAGTTGCCGATTGATTCCATTGCTGAACTTGTTTCATACGCGATGTGTCACAAACGGCATGATTTGTTATGAATTCGCTAAAATCCTGTTCGGCGATCAGGCGGCTGAAATTACAGTAACTTCGGAACGACTACCCGACCAGCAGGGTTGTAGTGCATATACTGGCCATGAAATTTAAAATCTTACGTTATTTAGGCGTACGTATGATTTGGTACAGGAGATGCTGTAGGAAGCAGTTTGGAGATGGGTGTGAAGCGTTCTTGCTGTTGTCTGGTGCACATTGTTAGGCACGTTCGCAAAAGTGCGAAAAGCGCTTTGTCATATCATGTTTGTCCGTCCGCCCGTCCTTTCCTCGGTGCGCATGGAACAACTCGGTTCCCACTGGACGGTTTTTCATGAAAGTTTATAATTGGGGATTTTTCGGAAATCTGTCGAGAAAATTCAAGATCGTTAAAATCTGAGAAAAACAAGGGGTACTTTACATGAAAACCAATAAACATTTTTTATCATAGGTCCCTCATTTCTTTTAGAATGAGAAATGTTTCAGAGAAAATTTGTAGAGAAAATCAAAACACACATTTTGTGTTCAGTAACTTTGTTTCCCCGATAATCATGCCGTGTATGAGATAATGTACAAAAATACAAGGCGTGTTCAAAAAAAGACCGAACTTTTGCTATAAAGACTTTATTGCTCATTTTACAGAATTCTAAGCACTGTCCCCTTCAAAGTAGTTTCCTCTACTGGCGATACACCGTTCCCGACGTTTCTTCCGTTGGAATGCTTCCTGGAACGCACTTTCTGTGATGCCGCGCAGTTCTCTTATCGCACTTTCCTGAATCTCCTCTGTGGTTTGGAAACGACGTCCTTTCATAGTGGTTTTAAGTTTGGGAAACAGGAAAATGTCTGCTGGGGCTAAGTCCGGAGAATAGGGTGGGTGGGGTACAACGAATGTCTGATGTTTTGCCAGGTAACTGCGGATGAGGAGCGACGCGTGAGCCGGCGCATTGTCGTGGTGCAACATCCAAGTCTGGTTTTCCCACAATTCAGGGCTCTTCCTGCGCACATCATTCCTCAAACGCGTTAAAACTTCCTGGTACAACTGTTTGTTTACCATCTGACCACGTGGTACAAATTCATGATGGACAATGCCTTTCCAAAAAAAAAAAAAAAAACCAACATCACCTTGATCTTTGACCGACTCATCCGTGCTTTTTTTTTGTCGAGGAGACCCTCTCCCCATCCACTGCGGATTGCATCTTGGTTTCAACATCATACCCATAAACCCACGTCTCATCTCATGTTACGATGTTCGTAAGGAAGTTTCCATTACCATTTGCATTGGCAAGCAGTTTCTGACTGATTTCAACATGATTCTCTGTATGATCGTCAGTCAACAAACGCGGCACGAATTTTGCACTGACGCGGGGCATCTGAAGTTTTTCAGTAAAAATTGGATGGCAAGATCCTATGCTGGTCCCCACTTCGTCAGCAACTTCTCGGACAGTTAAACGATGATTTCCACGAATCACAGCACGAACTGTGTCGACATGATCGTCTTTTCTTGATGTGGAAGATCGTCCAGGCCTGCGATTTTCACCCATCGACATTCTGCCTCTTTAAAACGCTTAAACCACTCACAGCACTGCGTTCGGCTCATGCAGTCCTCCCCATATGCTTGGTTAAGCAATTGAAATGTCTCTGTAAAATGTTTACCATGTTTGCAGCAAAATTTCACACACACGTTGTTCTTCAAGCTCTTTAATTGTCACTTTGTCACTAATCCGACAAACAGCTTGTGCACGTGCTCGTTCAGCGGATGTAGCTCGACGACTAATGCCAATAGCGAAACGGGACAAATGGCAGTTTGTTGTCAAAACCTGACGCTAGGTGCGCTCAGTAGCCGCAGCGCGCTCTCTATGCTGGTTGGCGCGCTATTTAAAAAGTTCGGTCTCTTTTTGAACACGCCTCGTATTTTAGAGCGGGCCAGGCCACACATGACAATATGGCGCATGCGCATTGCATGCTGGATACCTAAGGCTACAAATACACACACTCAGGCAGTGTAATACTCATTGCTTTTCCACTACAACAATGGTTGCACGAACGTGCCTCAATGTTACGTTATACGTACATTGCCTGTCTTGTTATTTGTAACAGGAAAAGAGTAGGTTTTTGACATCGAGCAGGCTATCTGCCTGCGTTTTGTTCTTGCAGCGTTTTAACCGGGGGATTGATAAATATCACAAGATTTTATATGACGTTATACGTCATTGAAAGCCACTCCGACCTCACGCTGTTTTAATGTCTGAAACAGTACCAAAGTAAGGGACGCACCAAGTACGATACTGTCGCTGCTTCCTGCAAGGTCCTGGAATGTTACATGTTAACGGTCTTCGGAAATAAAGGTAATTTACTTGTCTTAAGGTATTATTTTTTTAGAATGTAAAATAACGTAATTTAAAACATGCGAACATTCTCATTCAGATTGTTCATGTAATTCCAAGTAAATTCACTTACAGTCCACGAACATAGATTGTATTGTATGGTACACTGTCTTCTACGTGTTTCGGCTTAAGTAGGCCCCTTTCAAAGGGAATCAATTAAAAAGTAAAAAATACATGTGAACGTAAGTAGGGACAGGTGGCAAGCACTTGTGACAGCGGTAATGAACCTTCGGTTTCCATAAAATGCGGGGAATTTCTTGACTAGCTGAAAACTCATTAGCTTCTCAAGAAGGGCGCTGCTCCATGGAGTAAGTAAGTAAGTAAGTATACATCATCGTCAGGTATGTAGAATATCCAAATATAAGATACTACTGTAAGATATCACTATTGTAGTTTATATTAATGTAAGTTGTTGATATCTGTATAGTTTTCACTATTAGAAATGAGAATAAAAAGACGTTCAAATGTTGTTGTCCGGATGCAAAAAGTTTCGTTATAGTTCATTCGTGTTTGCGTTTTTGCATTCAAACGTCTGTTCATTTTGTCTTCGATCCTAATGTGGGTCTTGGTCCGTGAAAGCACTACAAATTGGAAATTAAATAAAGTTAGTGATTAAAAAATATCACGATTCAATTAACACATGAATTTAAATTTAATGTTTTTAAAGTTAAGATCGACTTTGAAGGTAAAATGGATAGTGTTGTAATATAAAATTATACATTGTATATCATGTGCATTACGTATTGTAATATAAAATAATGGTAATATTTTGATTCAGATACTGATCACAGCGCATAACGACACTCCATTTGTGTAGTTCATAGTGTAATTGTTTAGCCACATCATTGTACAAAACTGCAGACTATTTCTGTTGTCATGTAGAAAGTTCACTATTTCGTCACTTTCACTCTCACCAAGTCGGTCCTACCCGTAACGGCTCATCAGAACGGACACCGTATATGTGTTTGTGTATGTTGTGTTTCCGACGCCCCATCTTTGCCATAGGCACACCATAACTACTGAAACTATGAAATTGTATCCTCATTGGATACGGTAAGAGACCGATAGTAGGCCTCTGTGCTGTTTTACGACGCAAACGAATAAGTGAATTGCAGCGGGAACTTAATTCCTTTATAAAACAACCGAAATAGGCAGGGTGTAGGCTAGTCGATAACCAGTCAGCATGTTGAAGGAGTAAATGAAGTGCCGGCTGACTGAGGAATTCGGTGCAGACTTAAGGCCTGTTGGAGATGCGAAGTTCGCACAGTGGTTCTGGTGAATATTCCAGTCATCATGTTGACGTTTCTTTCTCTCGAAGTTTCACCATAATGTACTTTCATTTAGCAGTCTGTCTAACGACAGGTCCAAAGCCTGTTCCAAAGCGAGCTCTCCACATAGTGCGATCTAGAGCTTCCTCGAAACGAGAGTATCCTCTCCTTTCCTTAAGGTCATCCAGTAGCTCCCAACGTCTTCTTCCTCATCTTCTTGTCACTTCTATCCCCACTTTTATTTTTTCTTCAGTAACCCGCTGTAGAGGGCAGTTTTACGCAAAATGTGACCAATCCAGTTAGGCTTTCGTTTACTTATTTCATGCAGGATATTCCTCTGCTCGTTGACTCCAATACTTCTTCATTTCTTACATGATCGGTCCATGTGAGAAATGGAGAAGTATTACTTAGAGTCAGGGAGCAGAGGATTATCCTGAATGAAATTAGTAAACGGAAGGCTGACTTGGATTGTTCACATTTTGCATAGTGCTGAATGTAAATATTTATCTTGTTCACTAGTTTTGTGTCACGTTAGAACTAGTGTAGTCTGCTGGGAGATTCCAAACCTTAAGCCCTGGGACCACTTCACCCTGTCTGAATGGACTGGCAGGCTGTCACGTTATAGGCCTATGTGTTCATGTGTTGAAACTTTTGGTCGTTTATTATAAATACTATCCACCTTTCACATAAAACTTGTTTTTCTTTAACATAAATGTTTGATTTGTTATTTTTGTTAGATATGCACTGAAAATTAAATGTCTTATTTAGGTAATAGCAGAATTGTTTCTGATTCCATACAGTAGGAGTAACAAAATTTTAGTTATTGCTGATTTACGTCTATAATGATTCGAACGCTGATTATGCACAGAGACGAGGAGGAAAATAGAGAATGCAGTTAAAAGTTTTTTAAAACTACATTTACGGAATTCATTATAAAGGAACTTTGCTCGCGGAACCACGGGGTTCCGCGGAACACTGTTTGAACGCGACTTTTGTAGCCCTAGGCCCATATCGCCTTCAGTTGAAATAGAGTCGTTAAATATTCCAAGAATTGTTATAAAATTCACACCACAAGCATAAAATAATACAGTGTAAGGCCAAATATTGGGCTTTGTTGACATTTTGACGCGAAGTGTTGTGATGTGTGTGGCTCACTGCGGCTAATTTCAAGACAGAATTCCCGGCTGATATGACATCAGTTTTTATGCCTTGATATTCATTTGTGTTGCTTTTAAATGCAAATCGAACACTGGGGCACGTTCCTGATGCTGAGATGTACGGAAAGGCAGTATGAGTTCTGATAAATGGAAGCCTAGTTTGTTGTCAGTTGAGAGATCTCGTTTCATTGTCTCAGTCTGTAGAATCCTGTTTTATGTAGTTATATGTACCACAGCGGCAGTAGTAGCCTATAGCTGGAACCTTTTCTCAATTATCGGTGTATATAGCAACATGGCGTCATGATGAATACTTTTTGTGACCATTTTTTTAGCACCACCCACAATAAGTTTGAACCCAATAACATTGGATGATCGGGTACCACGCCCGGCCGGGCAGGCAGTTGCTTCTATTTGGTTGGTTGGTCGGATTACCTGCTGTCATGGTGGAAACGATCTTTCTTTCCATCATTACGACACAGCCGCCTTTGCGGCTTCTGACTTGGCCTTGTCCCCCCCCCCTTCACCCGCTGTATTCGCTGGGGGCTTATTCTTCGTCTGTTTGAATTGGGGGGCATCCAGAGTTGTTCCAAAATGTCTCAGCGATTCCGTATGACTTGTATCCTTAGTGCCAAAACAATGTCCTGAGGAGAACTGTATCGAATCGCTGTGCCAATTACAGCGATGGATTGTCGGAATGATTGACTCCTATCATGTGTTTGAAGTTTTGTGCTGTCAGTTCGCAAATAAGGCAGTTTCATGCAAGTTCTGAGGTTCTCATAGAGGTGGTACAGAGGATCTCTGCCTCCATCTTCAGGGATTCTTGGACTACCCAGAAGTTGGAGACACCGAGATCTCCCGAAACGTCGGTAACTATTTACCATGTACACATCGTCCTGTACCATAATAAATTAATCTTTAGTGGAAATTTTTTCCCCTCCTCTAAATAAATGTGACGTCATTCTTTTTGAAAATTGTTTTTATCCACCTTCGCTTGTGTTACTGGCCTTGACTTTTCATTGAAATCGTCAGATCTTACAGAATGTTTTCATCCGACGTGTTTGTTCTCAACATGAACGTTCCGAGTAAGCTGACATTCTGTTACGTAAGGAATCTTATTTTCTCCGAAATTTCTAGGACCTGTTGCAGGGTAACGACTAAAATTCCGGCCAGAATGTACCCGGAGCAAATCTAGTTGTATTGTTTCATTTGACGCTAACAATTAACCACATGAGTAGACTTAACATGTTGTGTGGTATGCTTGCGAAACGACTGGGTCTGATAGAGTACTTACTGTAGTTATTGGGGTGTTAAGTAGTTTATTTATCCAACGTAAATATGATAGCGAGAAACATGGGTGCTGAAAGAAAATATAATTCAGAAACTGCTAGTCTTTGAGAGGAAAATCTTAAGAGGAATATTTGGGCCTACGAAAAAAAAATCAAACGTGGAGGATTAAAAACAATGAAGAATTGGACAAACTGATGAAGCACGAAAATATAGTCAACTACATCAAAGCCCAGAGACTAAGCTGGTTCGGCCATGTACAAAAGAATGCCTGAAGCCAGGGCAACTAAGAAGATACTTAAATAGAATCCCTTAACCACGAGATCAAGAGGAAGACCCAAATATAGATGGGAGGACAACATCATACAGGACATTGGTCAAATGAAGATAAAAAATTGGTTAACCTGTGTCCAGCATAGAGCAAAGTGGAAGGATGTCGTTGAGAAGGCCAAAACCTAGCATTAAAGGAGGTTCGGCGCCTGAAGAAGAAGAAATATAATAGCGAATTGGTTGGAGACAGTGAAGTTACTGAAACAAAAACAAGAAAAATATTTGGTTGCCAGTTGTAGGAAGTGGTTCTCTCAACTCCGAGCAGGCAGGGCGTTCTGTTACTTTTACTGATGAGCTAGCAAATTTCTAGTCACTAAGCGAAAACGTAGGAAAAAAAAATCCTCCCCGTCAATTTTATCATGCGTGATTTTTTAGTTACCGTCGTAAGTTCAGGTTTGACGCTGCTTAAGGACATTGCATCAGTGTGATGTTCTGGTCTCTCAGTGACTGCGTTCAGACCCCCAAATTTTACTTGCTACTTTGTGAGAACACTGCTGATACCCAAATTTCGGGTTGCATCACGATATTAATTTTACGTTAGCCTTGTACTATTTTGTGTTGGCGAAAATCCCAAGAAGAAAATTCTTATTGTGAATCATAAGTTGTATTGTGCCTCATATTTTTTCTTATTCTTTTGCTGCAGAGCCCAATATGAATTACGATAAATTTGAGAATTTGGTGAATGAAAGGAGGACGAGCAGAAGAATTCGAATGATTTGACCGTTTCGAAATTTGTGCTGTCCGGAAAGTTTCTCCGGAATATTTCAGTAGTTCGGAAACTGGCATATTATTATTATTATTATTATTATTATTACATCAGCAACGGGTCATACATAGGCCTAGGCTGTAAACAAATATCTAGTCCACAGCCATCTGACCAAATAGGCCACATAAACCTGACTTCTTAAGTAATACATATAGGACTCGATGTCCTGAATTTTGATTGGCTTACTGACTGATATCGTTAAATAGGCTGTTTATTGAACTGAATCGGAAATGGGCCCCGGTTGCCATTCTGTTACCCAGTTTTACGTATAGACGGGTAGTAATAGTAAAAAACCTGCATTTCGAAATAAACCTGTAGGCTTTCAGTTTATATATTTTCCCCCTTTTTATTTATTTTTGCGATTTGTAAATATTTGCTCTTTTTCATGTATTGGAAAGCAAACAGCGCGCTTAACTGCGGGCTACCGGCGAAGGGGAGAATTTATAAGGAAGTGGTAGGCCAATTGGTATGTGTCACATTGACGGCATTCGTGTGACGACTGCGATCGGGCTGCCAGGAGGTTCTGAACATCTGCCTTCTGAGCATGGTAGAGCGTTTTGTAAGGTTTGTGCAGCGGTTGGCCTACCGCATTCTTGTAGGCTTACCTCGTTGTGGACAACATATGTGAACAGAGCGGCATCATTGAGCCTCGTCCACTTCAAGCATGTCATTTTAAATGTCTAACGAAAATGTCTTAAGCTTTTCGATCAGTTAATTTGTTTGGTGTCCTGTTCAAGCATATGCCGGATCATCCAGTGCTACTGATGATACAGTCCACTAGTGACGTGTTCAAACAGAACAGTCTCTGGTACAGTTTGTGGTTTCTTTTCGCTTGAGCAGTAATATACCAGTTGAGTGTTACAGTACAGTTTCGTATTTATTTTGCGTAGGTTGTTAGAAAAGTGGCTTCGTACATTGCTGAGGCTCGATTATTATTATTATTATTATCGTCATCCCCATCATCATTATCATCATCTCCTTTATGCAGGGTATTTATACTTATATTCCTGAGAAAAACTGTGTCCCTAGGGAATACAGTGTTGCAGCTAGTCTGTTGTCACTATTCATGGTGCTCATATCGTTAGTTTCAGTGTTGAATCTATTGTACTTTCACATTAGTACTTTTCGAAGTATGTGTGCAGTGCCCAATATGGTTGTTTTCTGTAATTTATTATTATTATTATTGGGACAGTGAGTTTTTTACAATTGAGCTGGGCGTCTCTTAATAGTGATTAGGCACTTTGTTCGCAGAAATTCGCATAGGTATCATATTTTCTATGCTTTCTCTCTACATCGCGTTTCTTTTAAACTTAGGGTGCCTGATGTGTTTAATCCATTAAAACCCAGTGGTAACTATACGTACCACCACCTTTAACGTTAAGGTATTTCGTATGATGTTACGATGAACACCGATTATTTCTCTAAGCAGCATTAACCTAATGGTTTCTGTAATGGACATGAAGTGTGTTCTGTGTAAGGTAGGATCTGAGTGTTTTTGTAGACTGACATAATTTGATTGAATGTTTGTTTTCGAAGTTTTATATTAAATTAAGTGTTATCCCACTTAATGAAAGTGTTAATATGGTATCTTGTATTAATTCTATTCGAACTGGTATCTATTATTACCTTACTTACGCATTTCACCCTTGTTTCTAAAGTTTACGTAGGGGTTTTGAAATGTGTGATGTACGTTTCTTAAAGTACAAATTGCACTTGCGCCCCCCCCCCCGGGTCCACGCACAC
>Ga0136643_10012830_pt1 | contig 12505 bp, 6 predicted proteins | sample TergutLab28metaG_FD_96883 | JGI IMG/M metagenome (GOLD analysis project Ga0136643, IMG submission 96883) | Labiotermes labralis P1 segment gut microbial communities from Petit-Saut dam, French Guiana - Lab288 P1 (version 3) (version 3) | ecosystem: Host-associated > Arthropoda: Insects >...
AGAGGGACAGTAACAAACGGAATTACAGGGCCAGAGGGACAGTAACAAACGGAATTATAGGGCCAGAGGGACAGTAACAAACGGAATTATAGGGCCAGAGGGACAGTAACAAACGGAATTTTTGTTTTGGTGCTGTTATTTAAAAAACGTAAGTGGCCAAGAATGTCTAACAAAGTGTCGTCTGCAAATAAATGTCATATTAAAGGAATAAATTTACTTCTACCGTGGATTAATCACTTTCCAGTGTGATGGTACCAGGTTTAGGCTCAGCTGCAGCTCAAGACCAGGTTTAGACTTTAATGTTCCAGCCTCCTAAAAAAAAAGACTCCTTCGCTTGATGTATTTCAGCCACGTGAAAATCAGTTATGCTTCGTTAATACTTAAATAAAAACCAATTCGAATGGCAGCCGGGATAGCTCAGCCAGTATAGTGACGATGCTGCTCTGAGAAACGTCCATATCGGCTCTGAGGTCTACCTAGACCCCTAGAGTACGAATACTGGGGGACCATTCCAAGGATCAAGGCAACTGGGATGCGAATCTTTGCCATCCACCTCCACTCACTATCGACGGTAACAATGAGTGGATCTATACCCCCTCTCTATACACCTTCAAGCATGCACAATGATAACTTTAAGAGTTCGAAGTAACGCAACGAGAAATCAGTAGTGGCGGCCCCAGTCTGGTTACAACTGCACAATTCCCGCACTCTAGGCAGAATTCATAATTATTGTTCGACATCACAACCATAAGAAGTGATTGTGACCTCATAACTCCGTTAATGGAAATGGCATTTCCGTCAACTAGTCTGTCTGTCACCTCAAGATACATCAGACTAGAATTTCCTGTACTGGTTGGACTGACACAAGACATTCCAATTCTGGAGTGGTGAAAAGCAATCCGCAACTTTATAGAACAGGCCATTTTAATGAACTGCAATGCGGTAAACATATTTTCCGAATACTGTGTTGGTTATTTTTAATACCTCATTAGCATAAATGTTCACTTAACTTTGATACAAATATATGGCAAGGAAAAACAATCGCACTACAAACATCACACAACACAGACATAAAATGTGCTTTCATTTGATTTAGTTCTTACTATTAAAACCGCCTTTGCAACTACTTTTGAAAGCCGTATTAATACAAACACAGAGGCCTGCTTTGCCGCGCAATTTTGGTGTAACGATTAGATGAAGGGAGGCACGACCGGAAAATCGAGGATCGATTCCCGTCACCACAGATCCTATAACGATTCTGGGGCGCAGGCAGCCTCCGACTCAATATTTACCAGCGTTCTTTTCTCTTGTGGTGAAGTAATGGGCGGCAAACTGCCGGCTCACTCTACTTAGTAACAACGTAAGAATGTACGGAGCTAAAACTCCCCTCACTCATACGTCTTCATGGCATGGCACGTAACTGAGGACAGCAATTTTGCCTTTACAGTAAGCCTGTTCTTACAAATTAGATTATTTCGCTCTAGACGTCATGCAAAACAGGGGTTACTGAAAAGATATGAACCAAAATTAAATTCAGCCAACATCTGGTGCACACCCCAATATAAAATGTTATAAAAATCTGTGCTGGAACATCGGAGTTCAAGCATTAAGACAGCCACGCGAAAAGGTGCTGCTTTCGAATTATTGGAATATTTCATGTGCATTTTGAACACTATTTTATGAATGATTCTTGAAACATTTCAGATTAATACAGGGAAACTAATCCAAGGTGTTCTAAAGCATTTGTGAATATCGAATAGGCACGGCGCATATTGAAACAAGAAAGACTGATACGGCGTATGCAAAGAATATTAAATATTATTACATTCAAGGCACTTCGTATTTTTAATACGATAATATCTAATGCAAATAAATGTGTCAAGACGTATAGTTATGCAATTTATGTTGCGCCGAACCATTTGGCTGGGGTAGGAACGCTCCTGACTTGATTGAAGGAGGTGCACGATTTAAGGCCTCCCGTGGAGTTCCTCACACCGTGCAGACAGATTTCAGATGAGTGCATTGAAAGAGGCCACTTACCGCTTCCTCCCACAAACATTCTTTAAGCATCTCATCATCCATGTTTATATAGGCTGAGATTATATAATCTCGGCGATTGACGGAACCGTTAGATAATAAAAAATAAATAAATATTACTACAAAAGCAGAAAGAATATACCTTCCAGAGTAGCACGAGGAATTATAAGCCTATTCCCATCCAAAACACGTGTGGATATTTCATTATTTCATGTCATTCTTAATGTTATTTATGTCCTTATACGTACAAACAATTCACTAAGTAATACCAAAAAAACACACTATATGTTAAAATTGTATATATTTTTACACACAATCCACCAAAACTCCTACATGCTTTAGTCTTACCGAAATGATCTTCAAGAAATTTTTAGATCAACTGTATAAAATCTACACAATTTGTAGGCAAGAATTTTAAACCGTTTAATAATACATCTATGTTGTACACAAACAACGAATTTTATAACATCTATATATTTTCTGGACAAAAACTTTAATCTATTTAATAATCAATATATTTTTATATACGCCTAGTTGATGTAAACAACTTCGGAAGATGATCTGGGAAAACTCGAAATATGTAGGATGTTTTATGGATTCTATATGAAAATTTATAAAATTTCAAAATGCAGTGTATTTGTTTGTATTTCTTAGTGAATTTCATGGCATACCATGTTGAAGATTATACGATAAAAACGAAGGGGAAGGAGAAGAGGTAAAGGTGGAAGTGCGAGGGTGTAGTGGAAGGCAACACATTTAATAGCAGGGAGCGATAACAGAAAATTTACCGCTCTGAAGATAAACAGGCTGTGCCCGATCGTCGCTTCGGTAAAGGTAGGCTGCAAGCAATTAGAACTCGTGGAAGTGAAGACAGTAGGATGATCAGAGGTGGACTGTTGTATTATGCAGCACAGAAAATATGCCGAGCATTTGGGCTGAATTTCGTGTTTGGTGCCGCATTATAACGTTATTTTGATAACGATGTTAGGGCTGCGTCCTGCCAAAATTTTGAATTTAATTTTGGGAGAGCTGTACGAAAAGCTTGCAGTGCGACGTATATTTTATGTACCAATTCAACACATGTTACAGAAAGTCCCTGCTTCTTATTCACGAATTAAACTAAGTTCAGTTGAGTTGAGGATACGTTATTCCTGTCAGAGTTTAATGAAACTCGAAATTTCTCGATAGACTTTAGAAAAACTGCCCTATATAAAATTTCATGAAAATCCGTCTAGTGGGAGCCGAGCTGTTCCATGCGGAAGGAAGGACGGACATGACGAAGCTAACAGTCGCTTTTCGAAATATTGCGAACGCGACTAAAAATTCCTATTCCTTAGAACAAAGGGTGAATATTTTTGTGTACAAAATTAACTGAATTGTTCTCATATCCGACATGGAGTGTGTTTACTGCGAGGTACGAAATGGAGCGTTGTACACATTCAAGTTCTTCTTCATCCTTAACGGGTTAAGACTTAACACTGCGGTACGTTTGGAAATCAATCAGTTACAAAATTGCTGTCCAGTGTGTAATGAATACCTACCATATCTGTACTAAAGAATTAACATTGTTATACATATTTTGTACGAAAGTTTATATGAGTTATATGACAGGTTCTTGTCTTTATACTTTTGAGCACACATCAGCTGATTTTGGTATACATCAAAACATATGCCCAACCAACTTATAAATGTACGTATTTACAGATATGTGGCTTATTTAACAAGGCTGACAGTAGCTAATGATATAAAAACATCGAATGGTATTACTGAAGAGTGGCGAACAGGAAAGAATGTGGCAGGACGTGGTCGTGACCGATTTCAAAGGAGTTTCCAGGCACTCGCCTGGGAGAACTGAAGAAAACCATGAAATACCTCAGTAAGGATATTTGGCCTCCCAGCCGATTTTCGAACCAAACACTTCTCTAATACAAGCTTTATCGCTTGAACACGACTGCACAGCAATTAGCTACTAAATCCTCTCGCAACAAGTACATGAGGTAAGCTGCTTCAGAGGAGTCGAGGTGGCACAGTCGATAAGTGAACTAGCTACGGTTGCGGAGCGGATCTCACAGGAATCTTATTTCAATTCCCGGTATGGACAGGACATTTTCTCTCCCTCCAAACGTCCAGACCGTACCAGAAGCCCATCCACTCCACTTAGTGCAATGCATATAAGGGGCTCTTGTCCTTGGAGTAAAGCGGCCGAAGCGTGAAACTGAGCATTCAGCGCCATGTAATGTCGAGTTTAAGAATGCGTGGACCTATGCCTCTACTAAACCATCTATCATCGCGGTACGGTAAGTTACAAATTTGTCCCCTTAACTTGCATAAGACGTGAAACGGTAACTGAAGTAATTCAGTGCTTCTGTCGACTGACAAGTGTCGTCTGTTCAGCATCGACATATCTTTTCTATTAAACTTGTGGAGTCTGAGAAATTATCTCAGCGCGTGACTATTTTGTAAATTAGACCACAAAAATAAAGCATCTGTCTGGTGAATTCAAAGTAAGAATCTGGAAGGATATGAAAGAAGCGATTGTGATATATTTCGTTGGTGGGTAAAAAAAGGGTTTACGTTAGAAACTAGGGGAAAAAATATGTTATCTTCACGGCCACTCGATAAACTGAGCATAAAAATCTCTACACGTTCATCGTAGGCCTATGGAACTATTTACTACCGAAAGTTACTATAAAACTCTTCCTTACGTGTTTAAGTTGCAGTGTGGAAAAAAGGTGTGCATAATTTCAGCAGGGACAGCCTGTCTTTCATACTATAAGATCTGTTTCATAATTTACCTGGAAACCCACTGAAAGAAACGAGAGTCGAAATTTTAGCTGAGATTCGAATCAAACACTTCCCAAATGCGAAGCAGTAGTAATAACTTCTATAGAACGCAGCTAGGAGTGTATAAATTAGTTCAAATCTCTTTAGTACCTTAGGCAGTTAGTCGCAGCTTCTAACCGCGGAGTTCCGGGTTCCATCCCTGGACAGTCCATGTCATATTTGTGGAGGATAAAATGGCATTGTGATAGGCTTCCTCTCCCCCCCCCCTCAACCTTCTACTTCAATTTTCCCCTGTCAATATCTCTCCCTCAGTATTCCACATTCCTTTTCGTCCACATACTATCGACTCTGTACAATCTCAATGTCGATAGCATTATTAAATCAACCACGAACCCAGGTTATTTTGTTAACAGGAATAAGGAAAAAAATAATTAAAACTAAGGCACTTACCAGTCTCTAAATGCAGATGTTTTTTCGAAGGTGTGGCGACCAAGAATTTGAAAACACAACAAACTCACTTGGCTTCTTCGTTGCACTAAGTGGGAAAATTATAAGATTTTTCATATAAAAATAGAGAGCAAAAAATTATAAATATTTAAATAACTAGTTTGATATTGTTTTAAATTAAAAAATGTTTGTTCTTGCACCGGAAATTTAAATTGTCAACACACTCTAAACCATAAGGAGAACTGCACAACAGTACGATCAACACGGTAACTCGCGAGAGACGTTTCTCACAAGTCGCGACAAGATTCACGTAGAGTACGAGCGAGAGTCGCCGTGATACTGACTGATGCGACCCGCGCACTGAGTTAACACTCTGGTGGGAGAAAGCAGGCGCGCGAGACTGGTTACCCATTGGCTAATAGTCACAAACACGGTAACGGTTTCGAACCTCCATGCACTAAATTCAAATTTGTCGAAAAAGCGTAATTTTAAGGCTCTTGTCACCTTCCCCAGTCTTTGTAATAATACTGTCGATTTATTCCCTGCCCGTTTGGAATCTGGAAATTGTAGCCTAGTGCGTAGCCTAGGCATTGAGTCACTACACAATGACTAGACTACCGAGGAAACGTGGTCCAGTTCCTGGGAGGGGCAAAACTTTTTTTTATTCCAGATCGGCCGTCAGGTCCTCCTCTTTTACAGCTGCAAGCGGTGAATTTTTCCCTCAGTAAAGTGGTTGGAACGTGCGGCTAACTACACACCGTATGTAGTGCCCAAGTTACGAATTAGTGGATCTCTGCTTCTACATTCGCCTAAGATTTGGCATGTAAAGGGATAAATTTATCTTATGCTATTTAATGAGGCTCCTTCAGCTGAAGCACTTATAGTGTTGACTGAGACAAGACGACCATCGTGACTTACCACCACTAGTTAAGGAGATGGGAGGGAATTTTCATTGCTTATTTCGAAGTAGCATTCTAACCCAGCTTTAATTCAGGTATAATTCATAGGTTATGGCGCCGTTGACGACGCTTATAACGTACAGCGTCGTAATGCTTGGGAAGTAATGGCCGTGAGTGGTAAATGAAACGGATTTTTAGCTGGAGGTCCTGACATTCGTCGAAATATTGTACGAGCATTCATCTGGAAGGAAGGCCATAGGAAATTTCAGTTTTCGTGTAAATTGCCAATTACGTGGAATTCCTACCCTGTACCTCCCCGATACATTACCGTTATACAGAAAAGTGTCTATCAAAGCCTCGCCCGTAGGAGCTTAGAAGACCGCGAGCCTGGCAAGGGAAATCTGCAAGATTAAATTTGTCTTCTCATTACAATTTAAACACAGAAATTTTGTATTAAATATTGTCACATATCTCAAAATGTATGTACCTGCATACAGAGTAAAACAATGTGCAAATTCGGCTTAGTACAAGACAAATCTTTTTCATTCAGGTTTTTCGAAACCTTAATTTATTATTATTGCTGTTAGCAGAAGCGTAGTTTTGTCAAAAACTTTTAAATTAATTTAATGAAGGTTCTTAGAGTGTAAATATGTTTCTTAGTTTTAAATATTTCAACTGCCAATTTCATAGAAAGTTTTACCTTCGGGGCTGGAGGGGGGGGGGAGCGGATCCGTGGCTTAAGGTAATTTTCTGGGAAAGGTTCCGCAGAATTATGAGGCCCCATAAGGAGCCGGCGGTACCTGAAAGACTGGGCAACACTCTAGGCGAACAGAAGCTCGGCGTTTTCTCTCAATCAGTCCTTAGTCATATATATTGCATGACAGAACACAAGAAATTCTGGTTGGCACGCAACTCTGAAACACATCAAGCAGTAGAGAATTACAGCTCTATAATTTAGCAAAACGTTTCACGATGTTATCGATATTCATTGGAATGGAGGAAGGATGGGATCTAAAATCGTTATGATCATGAATTTGATGCATTTATTTATTAATTTACTTATTTATGGTTTAATCACTAACACCGTCAGTAGCCCAGACTAACATGTCATGGAATGTTAAGAGGGTTATTGAATTGGGAAACATGTCGAAAGAAGCAGTCATGACCTACTTTGAGGTACAACCCCGCAATTTACCTCAAGAGACCCGAGAAATTTGGAGCATACCTCAATCAAGACAGCAGATGCCCCGGTCGAGATATGAACGAGGCATCTCCCAAACACAAGTTAAAAGTGTTACTGCTTGAAAAGAAAGTTGCTGAGTTAGTTCAGACAAACAGCAAATTCTCACTCACAGTGGTATTTACACATTTCATAACTGAAGTACCCGATTTGTAGCTCCTTAATTTTTCATTGTATAATGTTAGATCAAATGCGAATTTTCTGGAGAAGTGTTCATGACATCCTGCACTAATTTACAATTCAAATGCGATATTCCATCAACAAGTCAGATCCATTACTGCTGAGGACCCACGGTCGATTCCCCTCCACAAAGGATTCAAATTAGCTAGGTCAAACGACCCTTATTACATACATATTAATTATATGAAACACAGTATTTTAACAACCGATAATCCTTAACATAGACAAGAATCACCTACCAGATTTTCATGGAGCCAAAAATTCATTGCAGCCCTACGGAACCCACTCTGAGTCACATAAACACCTATAATCCGCACTCTCACTCCGTGCTCTTTAGAGACATGTTTTAATATTATCCTCCAATCAAGACCAAGATTACAAATTTTGGCCTCCTGTCGCGTCCGGCGATTTTAATTTCGCCAAGCGACCATTTATTCTCAGCTATGGTTTAAGATGCAAGGTGTGTGTGTGTGTGTGTGTGGCCTTTGTCATTCGCCACAACAAACAACACATGCGCCAACTACACACCCGTTCTTAGGGAGAATTTCTCGCTTACCCCTTTGTTTAAAACTTTCTTTTAAGGGTTGCTTGATTGAAATGTTCCGCTAAGACAGCTGCAGTTTTGCTTGTATTATCGAGGACTTATGACCATATTTGCTAGCGCGTCTGTTATAACCAACGCCCTATGACGTCACTCGCCCCCAAATTCTGATGCTATTTAATCTAGAGGTTTCGATGCCTCGGGGGACATTCTTGGTCGTCACTTAGTACAGGAATCGCTGTCTGAACACATGGCTAATTTTTTTTTGTTCTCCCTACGAGATGAACTTACAAATTATTTAAAAGTGCGCTGTATCATTTATCACCACAGCGCACTATATCAGTTATTTTATTACATTCTCCTATCAACGAGCCACAATAAACCAGCATTATCTACTTCCAAGAGTTGTGGTTGGAGTCTTGAATATCAATTCTTAAGTGTCCAGCACGAGGCTTGAACCAGTTTCCCTCACGAACCAGCAGCTCGGTCAACACCGGCGTACCTGACTTCGACCATCGCACTCGGAATACAACACTCCTCCCTTCAGGTTTTCCAACTAAAACTGTGCATGCATTTCTGTTCTGACGCCTGTTATGTGCTAGCTAACGTTCCATCCTCTTTCATGTGATTATGTTAATAGTAATGTTAAAGCTCTTTATTATGTTCTTTTCATCATCTTGCCTTTAGTTTCTTTCTCTCTTTGAAAAATGCATAATTTTTTAATTCTGCGAAAACGTTCCTGGACGGATCGTTCAAAAGAGTGATAGGGCACGGGTTAGAAAAGCAATTCTGGAAATTTTGCAACTTGCATCTCATATTTTGCAAAAAACTGCTGTCCTACTGTAGTGAAAAAGCGATCCTTTTTCATGAGGGCATTTTTTTTACAGTTACGTTCATTTTAGTGTTTTATTATTAATTTATCAATTACCTTGGTTGTGGTGCCCGTGTAATATCACAGTGCATTCCAGTATTATATCAATAATTAATGCCATTTATTACTTTCAAGAAACCGCGGAATCGTGGTTCGATTCCCGGCAAAACCAAAGTTTTTGCGCTGCCAACAGTATCCAGCCTGGCTCTACGGTCCACCCATCTTCTTATTCAATGGGTACCGGTGGCTCGTTCTGCAGGATCAACGCGTGAAACTGACCATTCACCTCCTGCTCCTGAGGTTAAGAATGAGTAGACTAATATATATTAATAATTGTCCAACGAGATGCAACACAAACAGTCTATTTATTATTCTGCAAGTTCACTCTACATGTTTCGGGTGTCCCCTCATCATCAGGAGTACACAAAACTGTAACTACAGCCTTCGGTACTGGTCATATTTTTTGTGCAGCTACCTCCCTCCAACGTGGCCAAGTTTAACTTGGCCACGTTGGAGCCAATACCGGAGGCTGTAGTTACAGTTTTGTGTACTTCTGATGATGGGTGTGGTTGACACCTGAAGCATGTAGAGTGAACTTGCAGAATAATAAATAGACTGCTTTGTGTTGCATCTCGTTGTACAGTTATTAATATATATCAGCAATGCAAGGAACCATAAACATAGAATAGACTAATATCTCCACCCAATATGCCGTCTTGACGTGTACAGGGACACATTACCTTGTCACTGTCTATTTGTCTCGTCCTACCCAACGATCGTCAAGTCCTACTAGTTTCAAACCCCCAGGCCAAATTACTGCAGTCCGATTTCTCTTCGCTATCAAGTGAAGAGTATTGCTTGCTCACAGCTTCTTATCCAACGAGTACAGTAGGATAACTGTCGGAACGTGAAGTTGGCCACTCATCTGAATCTCGTTATCTCATTTTTTACTTCCACACCTCAAACGCACTTGAATGGCGTGGTGCTTAGGAACAAGGACACATTTACTTTTTAGTTTGTTTAAGTTGCTTACTCCGTGCATTTCGGATCATGTACTCTCTGCAGGTGCTATATTCATGCCGAAACATGTCGCAATAATGTCTGTACAGTTACATGCATGTGATATTGTGCTTTTATTTGGTTGTAGTAATGACTAAGAATTACTTGGCATTTTCATAAATATATAATCAGAAATTTAAGCACGCGATTTCGACTACGCAGCTGAGAATAAATCATGCTAGGCCTACTGCACTGTGGTTTGCCTCCCTTTACTGTTTCTCTTATCCGTACATTCAAATTCCACTTACTTCTCAGAATGTTTATTGCACACACAACAGGATTTAGCTTTTAATGTCTTGAATGAGAAAAGGATCCTCGACCCAACATACTCTAGGACGAATAACGCAGTTCTTGGGTAAAAAGGTCGAGGGTTTGTAGCCTACCCATTTCTGGTACGCTTGGCTTCTTCTATGATGTCTTTGAAGATCAGGAACCCATAAAACAAATCTTGACTGCAGATTTTTCGTGGTGTCATTAACTAAGGATTAAGAAGAGCCTTAAATATAGGTCATGACTCTAGTATATTCTAATTCATTATTCATGACCATCAATCACTGATTCCTTTCGATTTGATGCAGAAATGAATAGAAGAAACTCTTTATTTGGTCTATGATACTTCGTCTCTCAGACTCTTCAAGCAGTCGCCCTGATAAAAGACTCATACGTCAATACCGTTCAGACGGCTTAAAAAATATCTCTCCTTACGTCATAGGCATAACGTACCTGTCAGGCATTATTAACGTGACACTAAAGTTAACTGACCAATTACAGTAGAAGCAGGGTACTGACGTTACTAAAACCCAGTATAAAATTAACATTTCGTAAAAACAAAAAAGCATTATTACACTTGAAAATTAGCCTGTGTGTATCAGTTTCCTAATACAGTGATATACAAGCAGTTCTTGTGTTAGATTTAATTTGAAATTGGGTGATAAGAGATAAACGATAAACTAATTACATTTCACTACGCAACACACAGCGGTTTTTTGCTGTGTTCGTCAGTCTGTCCAGGCAGATAGTGGGACAGCACGTTACAACAGGCAGTGACTAGTCTTTCTTCACCCTCTCGCGTTCATTACTCACAGTTATCCCCATTCAATGCTGTATTAATATTTTCGTTTTAGATTCATGTAACGAACTCTGTTAATCTGAGTCCTTCTGGATAAGCCAACAGTCTCTCAAATATCTAACATAAACCACCTGCTTTTCACACAAAAAGAAAGTTGTTTACCGAGTACGGAAATAGTCCAGCAAGAGTATCAGTGGCGACTTAGATGAATTAAGCCCAAAACTTACAACATTATTTAATGAAGATCAATTTTAATGTTATCTTCACTATAAGATAATGTGTTCAGCTCAAATGACATTATGTCTTTAAATAACCTAAGCAAACGATATGTGGGATTGCCCAGTCACCTAAGCCAAAAAACTCATGATTTTTTACGAAATAATCCACCTGACTACCTACAGTTCTGTCCGTATTGTGAACTGTAGGCCTCTTTGGAGGGAAAAGTGTGGAGGTTATAAGCACATAATCCGACTCTCACATGGCCCAGTCTGCTGATCACATTACAGTCCTAATAAAATATAATTCCAGAAGGGCACCTTCCCTGAACTCCAGGTACTTTGTGATAACGTTTACATAAATTTTGATTTTGTGTAGCAAATGCAATTAATCAACTGATGAAGGATACCTTACTGCATCCATGGATGACACACCACGAGAACTTTAACTTGGTACCCAAAGTTAAAACAAAGTAGCTAAATCTCTTAAAATCCATACATAAAATTAGAGGTAAAGTTCTCCCTAGAACAGACCACGAAGGCCCAGAGGGGGAGTAGAGGTACGGCTCTACTCTTTGTTTAACCTCGGCGCCAGAAGGGGTCGGTGGTCAACGCCAAGCCCCGGCCGCCTTACCCCCGGGAAAGACCCGGTACCCATTGTATGGGAGGCTGGGTGGGTCCCAGGACCGGTGAGGATGGGTGCTGAAAATCTTGCCCCCAGGATTCGATCCCCGGACCGTCCAGTTCGTAGCGAGTCGTTATACCGACTGTGCTATCCCGGCTCACTAGAATCTATACATACGGAAAAGAATGTTCGATAGTAAGCTGACAGCTCCTAAGCTGTTCAGTAAATTCCTTGCCTTTTATGGAAAACAAGGTACGGACCTACAACTTCACTGCACGAACTTGAGCAAGTAACACGCCTACAAGCAGAATTCTGCACGCACGTATTGCTTACGTAACAGGAGCAGGGACCGCTCAGTGCGCAGTCTAAGCTACGGCGTACACGACCGATAAATTGTGGGTCAATTTCCGGCAGGGACAAAGAAATTTCTGTTAGATGAAAAATTTAGACTGACCCTGGGGGGGGGGGGGCAGTCTTCTTTCCATCGTTTTCCCGGGGTTTTTTCTTTGGGTGTAACCCTGAAAACTCCCCCTCATCT
>Ga0136643_10012834_pt1 | contig 12502 bp, 5 predicted proteins | sample TergutLab28metaG_FD_96883 | JGI IMG/M metagenome (GOLD analysis project Ga0136643, IMG submission 96883) | Labiotermes labralis P1 segment gut microbial communities from Petit-Saut dam, French Guiana - Lab288 P1 (version 3) (version 3) | ecosystem: Host-associated > Arthropoda: Insects >...
AATGTTCATGAGTTACTCTTCAGCACAGGACACTGCTACAGTTCTCATATTTTAGAAATTTTCATGTGAAGATTGCTGGATTATACTCTCTCCACAGTATTTGGCATTTGTGTTTTGCACTTCTGGAATCCTGTACTTTGTAATGTTCTAGTCTTGATTTATCTGCTTTGCACACTGTGTCCTCTTGTGTGAATGTGGTGAGAGTACAAGAAATTCATCTAATAGATTTATACCTCTTTTATCATTTTCAGCACAACACTGTTACAGTCAAAGTAGAAAATGATAAGAATGTTGTGACTGAAGGTGACCCCATCAGCATAAATACTGATGGAGTATGCATTCATTCTGGATTTTCTGTGGCAAAGGCTGAACCTAAGGTGAGGTTGTTTCCCAGTCGTCTGTGTGTGGTGGTAGATGTGTTTTTTTTTTAAAAGAAGTCATTCATATTGTGACTTTTAGTTTTGTGGCTTTATAGTTTTGTTGTTTTATGCTTCCATAGTAGTTCGGTTCTTTGAGAGCAGGATGAAATATCCCAGTGTGTTGTAGCATCATAACAGAAAACTGTAGAGCCAAAAGCAAGATAATACATAAACAAGAGCATAAAACATGTTGCATCAAAGTATAGAAGAAACTAAATGACATAGATAATACCGTGAGATGTTAAATGTAATGAGAACCTATAAAAATGGCAGATTACGTGGTTCAGTACTGATGCAATGTAAGAATGACAAGTTGTTTGGAGTCAGCAACACTGCAAGATTTTACCAATGTAAATGAGATCTAACTACAGGTTTTAAACTTTAAATATATTTTAACGTTGTTATTTATATATTTGCATGGTAAGAACCAGGGGTCCATAGGTAGTGTGGACCTACATATTTATTGTCATATTGCAAACGTGTGTTAGACCATGTGGTCTGTTCTGGTCTTGAGCCATTTTTTCCAGACACTCTATAGATCTTTTGCTTTGAGGCATGTACTGCAGGATTTGTTGGGTAGTTCTTCGTCTGTCCATACTGTTGACATGATCTCTCCAGTTCTGTCTAAGTTTGCCTTTGTTTTGTAACACAGATTCTGTCTTGAGTTCTTCCATTATTTCCTCATTTGTTTGTGATCCCATTTTGTACAGTCTGCTGTATACCTTACAAACCACTTTGGTTTCATCATTTTTCCTAATGGTCCATGCCTCGCATCCATAGGCCAGTGTAGGTCAAGCAAGAGTTTCATGAATTTTTATTCTGGTACCTTTCTGTACTAGTGATGGTTTCATAACTGAGGTTGTAGTGTCTATAAAGTTTTTGTAAATCTAGTAATTTTGTTTGGGATGTCTGTGTCATGTGTAAAAGATAACGAATATTCAAGGTACCTGAATGAATTTCCTCCCTCTAGTAATGTACTGTTAAGGCATATCTTGCTTGGAACTAGATCCTTCCCTCTAAGAGCATACAGTAGGGTCTAATTTTACGACAGGGTTATGTTCTTGAATATTTGGTTATTTTGAATTGTTGTAAAATAAGTATTATTTAAGTGGTTTAAATTGAGGTAGGTTCATGGGCCAAACAAATTAGTCGATTAGTTTTATAATTTACAATATTTTTGTACATTATGACATACAATTTTAATTTAATGAATTAGGTATATAGAAAGTTACACAGATAATTGAAAAAAATCGATCAAATCACTTTTTATTTTGCTGAAGAAGGCCCAGTCCATGGTTCAGAAGACATCAAGAAAGAATGTAATGTCAGGTGTTTTGATTTTTTCTTCTTTTTTTGCAGGACTTCATAATAAGGGTGCAGCATGTTTCTTATGCCCCTTTTTACTGTAGAGCTCCGTTCCGTCAGGGTCAGTATCACATAACTTTTCAGCTGCCGTATCTGTAGTGGAAAGAGTATCAGTAAGGCCCTTTGTCTGCATTTCTTTGGTTCTACATTCCTCCTCATCTTCATCTTCCTTCTGCTGTTCATTCAATTGCTAGGCCAAGTCAAAGTTCTTCATTGGATGGTGGCTGGGAGTGACTCTAAAACTTCAGTGATTCCCACGGGATCAGCATTGCCAAACCAACTTCTTCTGCTGTTTTGCTTATCTCTTTGATCAACATATCCAGATTGTCACACTTTATATCATAATTCTCGTTGCTGGATCAAATTTTATGCCACACTCCTTTCATGCACAACATAGTTACTTCTTCCCATGCCATTTTTATTTCATCAGTCGCTTTTAAAATGCTGTAATCTTTCCAGTACTCTTTCAGGGAGACCCCAAAAGTATCCATTTGTCATATAATTTCTTGAATAATTGATGAAGCTAATATGCCTTAAAAGCAGTTATTATTCCTTGGTCCATTGGTTGGAGCAGGGAGGTGGTTAAGGGGCAAAAAACTATCTTAAACTCGAGCTCTGACTTAACATCTTCCAAGTTTGATGGATGCCCTGGAGCGTTGTCAAGCAACAGAAGAGCCTTTTGAGGCAGATTGTTTTGATTACAAAACTGTAACATGCTATGTTAAAAGTGCTTAGAATACCATTCTGAGAAAATTTGTTATGTGACCCATGCCTTTCTGTTTGAAGTCCAAATGACTGGCAAATGAGATTTTAGAATGCCTTTCATTACTCTGGGAGTTTTAGAGTGATAAACCAGTATAATGGATTTAATTTTAGAGTTCCTGATGTGTTCCCTCCAAGGAGCAGAGTAGGTTGGTCCTTGGATGCCTTGAAGCCAAGCGCCTATTTTTCTTCCCTCAAGATCGAAGTCCTTGACAGTAATTTTTTATAATACAACCCTGTCTCATCCATGTTAAAAGCAAGATCTGGTGGAAAGTCATTGTCCTCAGTTTTCTTGAATTCGATGATGAACGTGCGAGTTGCTTCAGTCCCACGCAGTGTTCTGCTATGATTACAACTCCCTGGAACTGAGAATACTTCTTTGCGTTTTGTTTATAAGCATTAGTCTTTATACTTTCTCATGTGGGGATATGCATGTGCCAAACAAACAAACAAGCAAGCAAGGTTGGCACCTGGATTGTCTGTGACAAAATTTGTTTCAGTTATTTTGATTCTGGTAAATGCTAGTAACATGTTAGGAGCAGAAGAAATGCAGAGAAAACTGTGTACTTGTTCATGTCTTACCTTACCAGTATGTAAGACAGAATTATAATATAAAGAAAGGTAATTTTGCATAAGTGTGGCAAATTTAAAATGTTTGGGGAACATTAAGATAAGTGTACATCACCGAGGAATGAGGAGTGAAATAATTTTTTTGGAATATTCATTTCCATTCAGTTCAGCTGTTACCTGGTCCATGCAGTGTGAAATGGTTTTAATGGAAGTGTGTTCTGACAATTGAAGTATTCTGGGATGTTGTGCAGTGTGAAATTTTAAATAGTTTTCCATGCTTTGTAGGCCTTTGTCTTCAGTTGCATGTGGCATTCATGTATCCACATGAATCTGTTCTTGCTCATCAAGAGATACTGGTTGGCATATATGTCACCCAAAGTAGAAGTGCTGTAACCACTAGATTCCAGTCTTCTGGGATGTGTTACCATACAGACTGGTATATAGATGGAAACATAGAGATCCTTGCTGCCTGCATTTCAGCTTAGCCCAAGAAGAGTACCAAGATTACCTACCAGTCATCTTGGACTGGCCTCAAGGTGGAGAGAGCAAGCTCCTGGAAATGATTGGCATCGTGGCACAAAATCCAGAAGATGTGAATCTGCAGCAATACTGCTGTGAGGACCTCAACGCTCGCAGATGTGTTGTGTTTTAGGAGGTGGGAGCTGACAGTAATGGCTGCTAATATTATTGTGGTTTTACAGAACTGTATGGATTTAGTGAAAGCTGAAACAGGTTCATGCAGCGAGACATGGCTAAAATCGTCTCATGATGAAAATCTAGTTATAGACGTAAAAGTAGAGGAGGACACAGATGAAGAAGAGGTATATCCATTGCCAATGGTATTTGAAGCTGTAAAGTCTGAAAATGAGGTGAGTTTTGTATGGTATTCATAATTATCAAATTTCTCAGATACATGTGATTGCTCATCAACTATGGTAAATGCATTTTGGGCCTTCCTGCTTTGTCGTATCAGGAGAAAAATTTGGTTCCACATTTGTTGTCTGGTAGCACCACTTTCATTCTGTCTTAAGCCACTTTTAACATTCATGAAATTAAGTGTTTTGTAAGTTGATTTCTGCCACGTGTTATGTGGCAGAAATCTTGTGGTGCCTCTTTTCACATCCTTTACAATAATTATAAGACACTGAATTCCTCATACATTTTCTAAGAGCATTTGGTACATTAGGGCTGAGTTGTCATTACTGTTACAGATCTGTAACAGGAAAACTGTTGCAAAATTGTCCATTGTCTGAATTAGCCTATGTTTGATATATGTGCCCTTTGGAAGTCGATACCTTATATGGATACAGTGGACTAGCTTAAGTTAGCATATGTTTGATATATGTGCCCTTGGACGTTGATTCCTTATATGGATACAGTGGACTAATGTGGTAATCTCCTACTTGGGTCCTTTTCTCAACCAGCTTGGTTACAAAGGCGAAACAGTAACTTAAAGTAATAACTTTAAGGGTGAATTTGGTGACTTGTCAGTGTTGAGATTATTGATCAATTGTTCATCTGTAGCTAATAAACTATTACTCTTTGTGAATGCCAGTGATGATTTGCCACTGTATATTGTATTTTTATTGCTTTTTATAAATCAGTTGATTCAGTTCTTAACTGCTTGTTGGACACTGTCCATTCTGTGAAGTGTATTTGAAATACAGGACATTTCAGACATTATCTCTTTTCCCCAAAATATTCATTTGATCCGTTGACTTTCTGATAAAGTTTTATGATATTTCTTCAGAGATTAGTGTTAACAGTTGGGGTCAAACCCAGACAATTTCAGTAAACTGTGAAATGTACAATGAATGTGACCAGACATTTTGGACATGGTCCAGTGTTCAAGTTTATTATAAAGCACATTTTGGAGACTGGATCTGCCTCTTTCTGCAAGTGGGGTGGTGTTAAGCTGTCCTCTGTCACTGGATTTGGACAGGCCGGCTTTTGCAGTTTGCGAAGGCCACTCCTGCTGGTTTTTATTTAACATTAGGTCTCCACACTGTGGCAGCTAGCATTGGTAATACAGGCCTCTCTGTGGTGGTTTGTATTCCCTGAGACATAAGTCAGTCCACAGTTCATGTTTGTCTGCATGACCTCTTCAAGATGAATACATCTTCATATCCCTACTATAGAAATGTGGTCATAGTAATGACATTATACATTTTCAGAGATGACCATGACTAGTGGGCCTTAGAGTTGATTTTTTTTATGGCACTCTTTATTCTCTGCAAGTCACTGTCTACTTTGGCTGATTTTATTCCAGCACAGTTTGTATTGTGTTCTGAATTCCGGCATGCAGGTCAAGTTTCACAATCCCCATAACTCCCACTTTGTACTAAAGCTGTGCATGAGCTGTCTTTTTTTTAATGGGGTTTTGATGTAGACTCATGTTGCACTCCAGGTTATGTAGGTACCCACGGAAATGTGGCTGTTCTCGCTGCTATTGCAGATATCAGTCTCGCTGCTATTGCAGATATCAGTCTGCAAGGTCCCTTTATTTCTTTTAAGTCTTGTATTAAAGAGGGAACACTTATGTAAGTGTGTTATTAAAACATGTGGTCTGACAGTTACATAGGCTTGAATATTCTGAGCAGTTCATGCATTAGCAAACCCAATGTAACCACCAACGCCACCATCACATCATTGATTTTTTCCTTTTATTATGTTCAAAACCAGACTTTGGATTTTGTCTTCCTTCATTCTAAAACATACCTGTATCACCTTATCCTATTATTTATTTATTTACTTATTTATTTTTATTTGAATTCATGTTGGAATATTCCTTAATTTTTTGTTGCTATCATTTCTCTTGGTTTTTCACCTGTATTTCAAGACCTTATCTCAGCTGCTGTTGTACTTAGGAAGAATCTGACCATGTTTCTGTTCTATGCATTAATGTGGGCAAAATTCTTTTAATGTGATAATTGCTGTGTTATTTCCTTTGTATTTTACTTTCAGGCTCATTCTTCTCTTTGTTCAAGTTGACATTATTTTCTCATTTCTTTACCAGTGTACTCTGCAGGAATATAAATTCATACCTGTTGAGGAGTGTCCATACTACTGTGGTATATGTCACAAAACATTTGCTCTTGAATCCACACTGAAGAGTCATCAGTGCATACATAATACAGAGGAGCCACATACTTGTGCTATATGTAGTGAGTCATTCAGTAGTAAGAGTGATCTCAAGGTACATCAACGCATACACAGTGAGGCATGTCCATATCGTTGTCATGCATGTAATAAGTCATTCAATAAAAAGTGTAATCTGAAGAAGCATCAGGTGATACATAATGGTGAGCGACCATTTTGCTGTGATGTTTGCAATGAGTCCTTTAAGAGTAAGAGTCATCTGAAGAGGCATGAACATAACATACATAATGGGGGGCGTCCATTTTCCTGTGATGTATGTAATAAGTCATTCAAAAGGAAGAGTGTTCTGAAAACACATCAGTACATCCATAGTGGGGAGCGTCCATTTTCTTGTGATGTGTGTAATAAGTCATTCAATAATATGGGCACTCTGAGGACACATCAGCTGATACATACTGGGGAGCATCAATTTACCTGTGATGTATGTAATAAGTCATTCAATAGGCAGTGTGATCTGAAGACTCATCAACACGTACATAGTGGGGAGCATGCATATCACTGTGATATGTGTAATAAGTCATTCAGCAAAAAGAGTATTCTGAAGAAACATGAGCTAATACATAGTGGGGAGCGTCCATATGACTGTCATGTTTGCAGTAAGTCATTCACTAGTAAGAGTGATCTGAAGAGACATCAACGTGTACATACTGGGGAACGCCCGTATGTCTGTAATGTGTGCAGTAAATCATTCAGTGACAAGAGTAATTTGAAGGCACATGAACGGGCACATAGTGGGGAGCGGCCATTTAACTGTTATGTGTGTAGTAAATCGTTCAGTAATAAAAGTGTCTTGAAGACACATCTACACAGACATATGGGTGAGTTTCCATACACTTGAGATGTGTGTAATAGGTCATTTATTAATAGGTGCTTTCTTAATGAGCACCAGCTTCAACCTGTTTTATGTGTGATAAGACATTCAATCATAAGAGTGAACAAGATGTATGATGTATCAAGGTGTATACCATGGGGATGATCATAATTGTGTGCAGCTCTAACACAGTGCAGAACATCCCTAGCCCTGTGTTCTGTAAGATAATATTTTTATATTAGAACTTGTTGTCAACACGTGTGTGATGTGTGCATGATCTTCCAGAACTGGAACAGTATCACAGACCTGTGTACATACTGAACAAGTTGGATCAGTGTTAAAACTGCTGGTATTTGGGGAGTGTTTTGTTTGAATCGTGACTGGGATACCCACTATCCTGACTGAAGAATGTCATGGTTTTTACCAACTCCTTGCCTCAAATGGCTCCAGAGATTTGGCCAAGATTGTTTCCTTTTACGTCTGTTCAAACTAATTAATGTTCCCACTATCTTACACTGTGTAATATTAACTACTGACAGCATGTCTTAAAGGAACTGAAAATAAACATATGTGTTCATATTTTACGTGTATTACGTGGTAAAGTATATTGAACCAGCTTAGGACTCAAAAACGTCCAGCTTTGATGGGTACAGTGTGCCATTTCTCAGGGTAAATGGACTGGGCCATTAAGCTGACCACTTGCTTCCATTTGGTACTGATGATTAAGAATGAATTGAACTGTAGTACACTCCCTCCAGTGAGTTAATAGTGTGTCCAGGGACAGCATTACCTTTATCTGTACTGAAAGGGTAAGTAACTGCAACAGAGTAGGAGGCTGGAAGAACAAGTGGACATCTAAGTCAAGGATTCTCTTTCAAAGAAAGCCTTCTGGTTTACAGTAAGAGTGAGATGCTTCCATGACTTGCTTGTGTGAAACTGTCTTCCCTGTTACATGTTTGTGGGATGGAGCTGAATCTCTAGCTTCTCTGCTCGTCTGGTCCACAGACTGGGCCTACATTTCCCATTGGCCCATCTCCTCTTCCACATGCTTGGCTCTGACTGCCCCTTACTGTAAAATTTGAATAACCAGTATTGTGCCAAGCATGTCTACTATCCAGCAGATGGTTCTGCTTTGTAGTTTTAAAATCATTATTAACACAAAAATATAAGTTACCTAACCTTGGAATCTAGTGAGCTGAATATACAAATCCAGTATATTCTTTATGCTATGTGTGAACCATGCATCCAGTGGCACTTACAGACAGTTGTGGCCCATGGCCTCGAATTTGTAGGGTTCATGGATGGGTTTTCATATATATTTCTTGTCAGAAGCATAACAGCCAGGTGACTGAACCAGACCAAGAGGTGTGTAAGTTGTAGGATTCATGTAGTTGCTGCACAAAGTGGCATGGACTTAATGAGCACAATTGTGCCATGAGAAGCCCATGTTAATACTTTGGACATTTATACAGATCCAAGTGAAGGAAAAATGTGATGTTAAGACATATCCAAGATCTAATTATGTCCTTCACTTGTTTACCCAAATTTGCCATCAAAGTCTTGCTCCAAATATGATCAGTTTTGTATTGACACAGTAGGTTTTTCCAAGCATAGCAAGAAAATGACAAGTCTTAGTTCACTGCCAAAACAGTATGGATTCCAAAAAACCTCAATACAGTGTTGGTTAGACCAGGTTTTTCTGGCACCATTTGTCCTATATAAGAGTTAATCCAAGTGTGTATTTACTCTAGACATGGAGGACGAGAGAGAACATGCCATTAGTTTGCATAAGATGTTAATGGGATGTGAAATGGAATATACAAAACTGGCCTTCAGGGCAGAAACAAGAATCTGCATAATATTTTTAACAGGATGATACATATATGTGATCCCGACTGCGTTGAAAACTTAAGGAAATCTAAAAGTCTTTCAATTCATGACCCAACAGCAACCATTATATTCTGAGTTGCATGATTCAGAAGGCCAGTCTTTACGTCATTTTTGACGTACAGAAAGATAAGAGAGATATGCAAAATTTTAGAAGAATGGTTTTTTAACATCAGTGAAACTGGTGTTTCAACAGTCAGGCACACAAGAAGGCAAGGTGAGAAGCAAGTCAGTGCAATAACCTCTGTGCTGAGAGGGAAAGATGTAACTGTTTGGGAGAGAACATGAGAATATTTTAATGTTTTGGTTGTTTATATTGATGTTCCACTCTGAATTGTGTGGTGAAATTTGTATTTTTTTTTTTAACTTCCTCTGTATGGGACAACTTCAACAGCTGCAACATTTATATAAAACCACACTTTTTCCCAACTGTCGTATTATTTTGCAAGTATTAATGTTTCTGCTTAAGCATAGAAACACACGCATCTTTAAAAAAAGTAATAAGTATCCAGCATAGTTGGAAACATTGTTCAGTACCAAAAGAAATGAGGGAAACATCCGACAAGAATGGAAAAACTATTCATCCCCCTCTGTTGGCTGTCCAGTGTCATGATCTGGGCAAAACCAAAACAAATTTGGCAAGACCAACAGCATCTTTGAGATCAAGATGAACAGATCTTATTGGACCTAGACCTGAACTGTTCATGATGATGATGAAAATTTCTGTGTAGTGTATACAAGTTAAGTACAGTTACAATAAATGTTGTTTATGTCAAGGCATTTTTCTTCACTTCCAGAAGGTTCTCCACCTTTCCCTATTACATGTTAATGAATACAACAGTTGTCATTATAGATAGTCTCTGTTGCACTGTACTTGTATTCATGAAACACAAATCAATTCACCCATGTTACTACATCCAGCATATGAGGTGATGTGTGACCAAGTTTTTATATAACACAGTGTACCCCACATGCTACAGTAAGCCTGGTGGTATGTTATTTATGCTGCACCTGAATAAGTTGACTTGCGTGTGGGTTCATTTTTCAAATTGGTTTGCTGTATGAGCAGCCGAAGTATCGTCATTGTGGCGGTAAGAGTTCGTAGTTAAGGGAAAGACCACCAGGTGGCAGCAGCAGTAACCAGAAGTGCCTTTACTTCAGTCGATATTTTTATTTGTGTTTATGTTACGAGGCTGTCATTGCTTCAGACTGTGTAGCACCGATGACCGAATGCTTCCTGAATTGATGCAGTGGAAAGTATTTGCAAAGAATCAGCCGTGACCTAATCGAGGTAATATCCAAGCATTCGTTTGGAGGGTCTAAAGAAAACCGAAAAAAAAAATTGTATCCTGGGAGCCTCCTTTCTGCTAACCTGGTGCACTGCCATTACGCCGACCTACTCGATTATCAATTGGTATTATTATCTCGACGTTTGCCAGGAAATGTACATAGTATGCATAACTTATTAGTGAAATTGTGCTATTAGGTGTGCTTCAAGGGCCACGGATTACAGTAACGTATATTTGAGGAGCAGTGGAATGATTATGGAAACTACCCATAGATGGGAAACGTTTGCACTACTCGTAGTATTCTAAGTAATTTTATTTCGCGTATGTTCTGTGTTTCCTTGGCTCTTAACCTAGTCTCTGACTGCGCGAGTGGGTAGCAGTCATTTTTTAAAGCGGATGCTACCATGGACGCCCTCTCAAGAACATATTGTAGGGTGATTTTTAACTTAATGTACTTTCTCGAAAAGGGGGGGGGGGAGTGTAGGCTGATAATAGCACCAAGTGTTGGTCCCTCACTTCAATTTTCGAACCTATTCTCCGACAGAAAACTTGTATGAATATTATGCCATTGTATTCACCCCAACCCCGTAATTTTTATTTCCTGCTACCTAAAGTAACAGGGAGGAACGCTAACTTACTGCGTTCTGCGAGACATCTTACCACAGGAGAATCCATAGAAATAATTCTTATCCCGCTCGAGAAATCTTTGATTATAGCGCCGTTGCTAAAATATGGGGAAAACAAATTAATGTTCGGATTTTACTGTACGTGATATTACTGTGTATAAAAACATCGGCCACAAGATAAACCCGAAGTAATTACCTTAATAATTTTTGTCGCAGAAACGCAACCTCACATGTAATTAAATAACACTGATGAAACCACGGACTACTCTTAACGATAATCTGTAGACTGGCCTATAGTAGGGACGTAGGCTATCTGAATCCTGCCCGGAACTACTTGTGCATCTGCATGTCTATATATGTTGTCCAGCAAGAGGCCGTGATTTCTCGTAAGAGCAATTCCAGTTGTTAGACAGAAGCCAGAGCCTAGCGTTCCTTGGTAGTGAAGCTGGACTAGTATATCTCTAGGCAGTCTGTTACTTAACGACTATGTATCAGTGCCTAGTGTCACGTAGAAAGGTACTTCTGTTGAATTGGAAAGACTCTGGAAATGAGCTCTCGTGGCCCATTTTAATGCACTACCTAAGTACTGTAATGTCTCCAGAAAGTGTGGATAGCCAGTCTCGGAACTGAGGATCGAACCCAGATCTTTCCAGGTGGGAAGCAAGGATACATAATTAGTGGCGACGTTCGATCGAAAATATTGATTTTACTGTCAATCTTGGTTGATTGAAACGTATTACGTGCATTTATTTTCTATTACAGAGGTATTGATTTGACTTTGAAATTGATTCAAATTGTCTGCGGGTAGGCGGCATCAGATACTGCGCCAGAATATGTGCTTATGTAACACATGCACTAATTAAGCGTATCACACGGATAGGTCAGGCTCTGGAGTGTGGTGTTGAAGCGAATTCAAGACACGCCATCAAGATACTGTCATGCTATCCATTTGAAATACTGGTGCTGAGCAGACGCCACCACACCACTACAGGAGAAGTTGCAGAGAACTAAGTGAGTATGCAGATGTTTTGGCTTTCTTGTCTGGCTTTTGTCCACGATGTCAGTGCTCCAGAAGTATACATTTTTATCTAGTAGCCATTTATCATAACGCATTCGCTCAGCCTACCAGTATTCTTCACGTACATATTTTTACTGAATACACGGGGTGGTACGTTTTAGTGATATAGCAGTTGGGCATAATATTAAGCTACAACGTAAATCTAACTGTCGCTTATCAAAACGCACTTAACAACAACGTAAAAGTACGTTCCCGTCCAGTGCCCCCCGCCCTCCAGATATCCGGAGAGAATTGCTATGTTTGAAATATCCCAGACTTCACGCTCTTATCCTTACGAGAGCAATTTTAACATGAAGATGAGTGTGGAGCAGTTGTGAGATATACTGACAGGAAAAAGCTGAAGAACTCTGACAAACCTGTTTCAGTGCTGCTATGTCCGCCACAAATCTAACGTGGACTGGCCCAGAATCGGGCTCGTCAACTAACGGCCAGAGCCATGGTACGGTCCAAAATTTGCATGTTCTGTAAATAATAGCGCAGCCCGCTTGCGGGCGTGACAAAAAGCAGAGACATCCTATTATTATTATTATTATTAT
>Ga0136643_10012835_pt1 | contig 12502 bp, 8 predicted proteins | sample TergutLab28metaG_FD_96883 | JGI IMG/M metagenome (GOLD analysis project Ga0136643, IMG submission 96883) | Labiotermes labralis P1 segment gut microbial communities from Petit-Saut dam, French Guiana - Lab288 P1 (version 3) (version 3) | ecosystem: Host-associated > Arthropoda: Insects >...
GAACTCGTTCAAGGTAAAACCCATCAAGATAGTTTAGGCAGATCAAAAATAGATCCTTCTTTGTGGGTTCATGTCCCAAATGCGCATGAATCTATCGTAGGCAAAGCTGATTTTGACAAGATTCAGCTATTGAGAGCTGCTTCTGCTGAAAAGCATAGCGCAATAAAACAACACTTCACAAAATATACCGATAACTTGTTCAGAGGCAAAGTCCTCTGCCCTACTTGTGGTTACAAAATGAGTAGGAAGCGGCAAAATAAAGATGGTTCCTACTGGTTCAGATGCAACTCACAAAACAAATATGGTAAGCAAGTTTGCACGATTGTTTCAGTGAGAGAAACTGACTTAATTTCAGGCGTTTTGGAATCAACTTTCAAGCTTGCCGAAGTCATTCTTGGGCGGTTTGTAAGCTTGCTGAGGCGCACTGAATCTGAGGCAAGTCATTTAGAGCAATTATCCAGAGTCAATTCTGACATTGGAAAATACAGCCGAATATTGCGCAGCTTGTATGAAAACATGGTAAGTGAGCTTATAACAAAAGATGAGTACATGCAGATGAAATTTGAATATGAGCAAAAACTCATCGCTTTAGGTAATGAAGCTAATTCTATACGTAAAAGCAATAACGAAGTATCAAGCCTTGAGCAAGACTATGGTGATGTTAGGACAGCTATAATTGAGGCGGCATCCGATAACGCTGTGACAGGCGAGCTAATAGAAAGACTGGTAAAGGAGATACATGTATTCCCTGACAAAAGTTTCAAAATACACTTTAAGTTTCAAGACGTGTTTTCGGAGGTGATGAAATTTGAATAATTTCGTTGTCGCAAAATATATCAGGCTTTCAATAGAAGATAGTCAAACATCAAGTCTGAGCATTGAAAATCAACGCAACCTGCTTGACGCTCACATAAAGGATTTATCACTACATGATGCTGAAATCATCGAGTTCGTTGACAATGGATATAGTGGCACGAACTTTGAAAGGCCTGCAATGCAACGTTTAATTGAACTGGCCAGGTGTGGCAAAGTAGATTGCATAATGGTTAAGGATTTGTCGCGTTTTGGCAGAAATATGATTGAGGCAGGTTACTACATGGAAAAGGTGTTTCCGTTATATAGGGTTAGGTTCATATCTGTTTCTGACTCGTATGATTCTTCACATTATGAAAACGACACCGGTGGACTAGAGATTGTCTTTAAGCACTTAATCCATGAGTACACAAGCAAAGATATGTCAAGAAAAATTAAAGCTGCAAGACATGCCAAATCCCTGCGCGGAGAGTACATATGTGCAAATTGTGTCTATGGGTATAAGAAACATAACAACAGCTTGGTTGTTGATGACTATGCCGCAGAAATAGTGCGGTTAATATTTAAGCTTGCTTCTGAGGGGTACATCCTCAAAGACATCGCTAGTCAACTTTATGAGCAAAAAGTTTTGACCCCATCAGAATACAAATCTCAACTACGAGCAAAGCCGTTGAAAGAGCCTATTTGCATTTGGAGACCGGAAGTTATACGCAACATTCTGTCTGACGAACAATATATAGGTACATATATTGCAGGTAAAACAAAAACTGCCGAAATTGGCAGCCGCAAAATTTATCATGTCGATAAGTCAGAGTGGATACGGATTCCAAACCACCATACTGCAATAGTTTCCGATAGATTGTTTAACTATGTGCAAGAGGGTGTGAAGAGCAAACCCAAATCACCGATTACCGATACACCTAAAAATAGGCGTGGTTACAGCAGCCCTCTCAAGGGGCTGGTTAAATGTGAATGCTGTGGTCGAACAATGGCTCAGAATCGCAAGTCAGGAAAACTATTCTCCTGCCTACACACTCTTTCCGCACCTGATATCGCCTGCCATAAACTATCGCATCCCGCTCAGGAGTTGGAACAAGGCGTATTCTCCGAACTCCAAAAAAAAGTAGCTGATATACTTCAACAGTCACACCTCGTCAGGCAAGAGTTCTTTAGCCCTAACAAACATTCCGAAGAAAATGATTTTGAAGTCACAAAACGAGAACTTTATGAAAAACTCATTCTGGGACAAGTCAGCAAGGCTGAATATCTTGCAGATAGAGAACTACTCGAAAGTCACAGCTATAGTGTGGCGCATTCTCCCAAATCTGATTTGTCAGCTAAACTTCAAGTAATAGCGGTTAACTTGATTAAGGAAGAAACCCTGTCCAGAGAGTATGTTGAAACTTTTATCAATGTGATAAATATTCATCCGGATAATACTGTTTCAATAGTGTGGAACAACGAGGCATTATCAACAATTGCATAATTTCCTGATAAAACGCCAAATGCCAAGCAAAGTAAAAAAGTTTTTCTTTTTTGCTTTTGCTTGACATATGGCTGGCACGCCCGGCGCGACTTGAACGCGCGACCTTCAGAGTCGGAGTCTGACACTCTATCCAACTGAGCTACGGGCGCATATTAGCAGAGTACTCGCACTGTCATTACCATAAAGACCTAATCTCGACTCTTGCCTCGCTTGATTATAGCAAAAATTAATTTCTCTGTAAAGCAAAAATACAGGCTTTGAGCACAAGCGCAAACATACCTGCCGGAACAGCAAGCTCATGTCTACAAGTAACAGCAACACCAACAATAACAGCCTTATGCCCACATTTCAGACCGGAAATCACGCAAAAAATAAAAAATATTTCAAAAACTGCAAAAAAAATCAAAAAAATCTTCCAATGTCGTTGCAAATAGTATACAATGAGCCATGAGAAAAGCTTCGGGAAAGGTATGGTCATCACTATGACAAGAATGCCACGATCCAAACTAACCACAAAAATCATCGTTTTCGCCCTGATTGTATATGCAGGCATCAGCCTAATTACACTTCGCGGACGCATTGAATCGGTCAGGGAAGACTTGTACGTTGTCAGAAGAGCTGTTGCCGAACAAGAGATCGTCAATGCTCAACTTGAACATGATATAGCACATTATAATGATCCTGACGTTAAGGCAAATATCGCACGGACACATCTTGGACTCGTTTTACCGGGCGAGGTTGTGCTCTTTGACGCTGCGATCATGCCGGATATCGAAGATTAACAAAAACTGATATGTTACAAGACTTGTTTTCACTGAGAGGGTAATAAAACAAATATGGATTTCGAAGTGGGAACCATTCTGGAAGGAAAAATTACCGGCATAACAAAGTTCGGGGCATTTGTGACTATTGCACCGGGGAAATCTGGTCTCGTCCATATATCCGAAATTGCGAACACATACGTCAACAACGTCAGCGATCATCTTTCCGAAGGGCAGGATGTCAAAGTTAAAATCATTGGCGTTGATCAGTCTGGCAGAATAAACCTTTCGATAAAAGCTGCAACTCCCATAAACGCAACATCGACACAGCCACCACACAACCATATGCAGAGCAAGTCGGGGCACAGGTCCGGACAAAATCCAAGCCAAAGACCTCACCAAAAATCACAAGAACCGGCATCGGAGCCCACTTTTGAAGACAGATTAAAAAGGTTCATGCAGGATTCCGACAATAAAATGTCAGGTCTAAAGCATTATTCCGACAAAAAGGGCGGTAAACGCCGCGGCAAATAGAGCGAGTACCCGTGATTTCTGGACGGTGTACTTTTTTATGTTGAGGATAGAGCAATTTTCACCCTCACCTATCCTTTCCATGGCGGCCTATGGCCGCCCGCGTTTCGCATTTTTTTGACTATCCGGTATCGGAGAATAGAAATGGATAAAATCGACAAGCGAAAAAAAAAGGACTTCGACAGAAATCTCAGACCCGGCGGCGCTTACCTCGACAGCCTGACTGATTTCGCCGACCTTCTTGGCACTATAAAACAGGCAGAGGATGCCGCTATTGAACTGCTTGACGAGACATCTTCATTGACAGGGAATAAATCACCCCACACACCATATCAAACTAACCTTATCAATTCCCCTATCGACAATGCACCGACACCTCCCGGCAATAGCGATAGTTCCGGTAGTAATGCAAATGATAAAGAAGCAGAACGCAGTACACACGCAGATTTAGTCACTGACGCTAAAGATGCGGAAAAAGTTCCTACACTCGAGGAACTTCTTGAAAACCTCGATGCTCTTGTTGGCCTTGAAAGTATCAAGCAAAGTGTTAAGAGCCTTATTAATCTCGTCAAAATTCGCAAGCTCCGGGAAGAAAATCAACTTCCAAACCCACCGTTATCTTTACATATGGTTTTCACCGGTAATCCTGGCACCGGAAAAACTACTGTCGCCAGAATTTTGTCTGAACTTTATCGAGTTATTGGTGTACTCTCAAAGGGGCAGCTTATCGAAGTAGACCGCTCCGGGCTTGTTGCGGGCTTTGTCGGTCAAACCGCTCTGAAAACATCAGAAGCCGTCACGAGCGCACTTGGAGGAATACTTTTTATTGACGAAGCATATGCACTTGCACCCGAGGTCGGTAACAGCAACGACTTTGGCAGAGAGGCAATAGAAACATTACTTAAATTGATGGAAGATCACCGCGACGATCTCATCGTAATAGTTGCCGGCTACAACGAGCCTATGGAGCGTTTCATTTTGTCAAATCCGGGGCTGGAATCTCGATTTAACCGCTACTTCGCTTTTGATGACTATAATGGCGAGCAGCTATATGAAATATTTGATTCAATGTGCTTAAAAAGCGAGTACATCCTCACTGACGATGCCAAAACATTTGCAATCGAACATTTCCATATGTTGTATTTGGTGAGGGATGAAAACTTTGGAAATGCCCGGCATGTACGAAACTTTTTTGAAAACGTCGTCTCTGTACATTCGGACAGGATTTCTGCTCTTGAAGGGCATACACGCGAGGATTTGACGACTGTAACGTTAGAGGATATGGAAAAAGCATCGCAGCAATAGTGCCATGCTGCTGAAAATAGAACAAAATATGGAGGTAACTCAAGATGTCGCATGGAAAGGATATCAAAATTATCAGCGGAAATTCAAATGTACCTTTCGCAGAAAGCGTTTGCCGTAATATAGGTTTACGTATTGTCAATGCCAATGTGACAACCTTTTCTGATGGCGAAATATCCGTTTCGCTTTTTGAAACTGTTCGCGGTTCGGATGTCTTCATCATACAATCAACAAGCAATCCCGTAAATGACCACCTCATGGAAATGCTGATTATGGTAGATGCGTGCAAGCGAGCGTCTGCCAGCCGGATAACTGTTGTGCTTCCATATTTCGGCTATTCACGTCAGGATCGAAAAGCAAAGTCTCGTGATCCAATTTCAGCTAAGCTTGTTGCAAATCTTATAACATCTGCCGGTGCGGACAGGGTGCTGACTATGGATTTGCATGCAGCTCAAATACAGGGTTTCTTTGATATTCCGGTTGATAATCTGCTGGGAACTCCATTATTTGTCGATTATTATCAAAAGAAGTTTTTTAACGAAATGGACGATGTTGTCGTAGTTTCTCCCGATATCGGCTCTGTAGGACGCGCTCGCGCTTTTGCATTGAAGCTGGGTCTAAACCTTGCTATAGTCGATAAAAGGCGTGAAAAGGCAAACCATTCTGAGGTAATGAATATCATAGGTTCTGTCGAAGGTAAGCGCATCATCCTTTTTGACGATATGGTTGACACTGCCGGCAGCCTTTGCGAGGCTGCCAAAGCTCTTGTCGAAACCGGTCGTGCCAAAGATGTATATGCCTGTGCAAGCCATGGCGTCCTTTCCGGAAAAGCTTTGGAGCGTATAGAGAACAGTCCAATCACTGAGGTCGTTTTTACAGATACAGTGCCTTATCCCGGGAGCAAGGCTGTTTCCAAAATTAAGTATTTGACTGCTGCCCCGCTTTTTGCCGAGGCAATTAAGCGTATTTTCGAGGAAGTGTCGATTTCACCACTCTTTCGTTAATTGATGCACAGGTATTTGAGTGAAATCTTTGTCAAACAAGGCAATCTCCGCAGACATATTATGAGTTAATTGTGCAATCAATACTGTTGATGGGTCAATATAATGTTTTTTAGAAGAAAATCAGCGCCGGTATCGTGGATCGCCGTCTTTCTTGGCAATCCAGGTGTGCGTTATGAAAACACCCGGCACAACGCAGGATTCATGGCATCGGATGTCGTGGCAGAGCGCACCGGTGTTAAGATCAACAAAATAAAATATCACTCCCTGACGACCATTGCTGAAATCGGCGATCAGAGGGTGTTCCTTATGAATCCACAAACCTATATGAACCTCAGCGGCGGAGCTGTCCGGCAGGCAATGACGTTTTATAAAGTTCCGCTCGAAAACGTCATTGCCATTTGTGATGATGTGTCTCTTCCGGTCGGAAAGTTGCGTGTTAGGCGGCGTGGATCGGCAGGCGGGCATAATGGGCTAAAAGATATTATAGCCAAGTGCGGCGGTGAGGATTTTCCGAGAATCAAAATCGGTGTAGGCGGTCCGTCCCATGATGATTATGATATGGCAGATTGGGTGCTTTCAAAGTTCAGCGGAGAAGACAGCAAGCTTGTTTCTCAGGCAATTGTTGGAGCCGCGTCCGCTCTTGAAATCATAGTCACGCGAGGGATAGACCAAGCCATGGCAGAATTTAACTAATGCGGCGCTCAATGTCGCTTTTATGAAAGAAAATTAGGAGAGGAGCATTTCAATGACTCCCATGATGCGGCAATATTTAGATATGAAGGAGCAAAGCGGCGACTCTATTCTTTTTTTCAGACTTGGTGATTTTTATGAAATGTTTGGTGATGATGCAAGAACCGCTGCGAAGGAGCTTGATCTGGTCCTCACAACACGCGATAAATCCACCGACGACCCAGATGAACGGATTCCAATGTGCGGGGTGCCTTATCATGCCTCCGAAGCATATATTGCACGACTCATAGCAAAGGGGTATAAGGTTGCCATTTGTGAGCAGGTCGAAGACCCTGCAACGGCAAAAGGTCTCGTCGCAAGGGATGTCGTGCGCATTATTACGCCCGGAACATTGATGGATTCATCCATGCTCGACGAAAACACTCCGAATTATCTTTGCGCAGTATATGTTGGTGAAACATCAGCTATCTGTTTCTCGGATTTATCAACCGGTGATATCTCCGTTACCGAATTTCCTACCGATGATATGCAGCATCTGGAAAATGAATTATCCGCGTTTTCGCCTGCAGAAGCAATCATCGGTGGGGATAATGCCGGGGTAGAGAGAATATTTGGTCACCTGAGTAATCGGATTGGCTGTTTGGTGCAATGGGCCACTGCCAGATTTTGTGATGAGAATGTCGATCTTTTACGTTCCCATTTCGGGTCGGATGTATGCACAGAACTTGACGCTGCTGCTCTATACGCATCCGGGGCGCTTTTATCTTATATAACCGACACACAAAAGACCGATGTTTCACACCTGCGCACTTTACGCCGTAATAACTCCGGTTCGTATATGGAACTTGATATTAACACAATGCGTAATCTTGAACTTGCATTTTCCATCCGAACAGGTGATAAAAAGGGAAGCTTGCTTTGGGTGCTTGATAAAACAAGGACTCCAATGGGTCGTCGACTTATGCGATCATGGGTTCTGCGACCATTGTTAATGACCGCACCCATCAAACGTCGGCAAGGTGCGGTAACTGAGCTTGTCAGTTCAACCATGGCAAGGGGAGAGCTCATGCGCATGTTAAGGAGCGTAGGAGACCTAGAGCGCCTTATTGGTAAAATTGTTTATGGGAATGCAGGATGCCGCGACTTAAAGGCACTTTCATCATCAATTTCCGTCTTGCCTGACATCATTTCACAACTATCACCTATGAAGTGTAATGCGTTACGCGACTGCGCATCTATGGATATTCTCCATGACATCGCCGAGATGATCGACACTGCTGTCCGTGATGACCCCCCATTTTCTATCCGAGAGGGTGGGTTTATCCGGGATGGGTTTAATCCAGAGGTTGATCGGCTACGTGGTCTTCTTGAGAATAGTTCAGCGGCGCTAATGGGTATAGAAACACAGGAGCGCGAGCGCACCGGAAAGAAACTTAAGATAGGATATAATAAAGTATTTGGTTATTACATCGAAATCCCGCGCTCTGTTTCCGATGACGTGCCAGAGAATTATTTGCGAAAGCAAACATTAGCCAACTGCGAACGCTTCATCACTCAAGAGCTGAAAGAGCTGGAGACTGAGTTGCTGTCTGCAAAAGACAAGCTTGCAGAACTTGAATACACTCTTTTCGGCAAACTTCGTGAAAGTATATCCGAGGAAGTAAGCAGGGTTCAGACAACCGCAAAAAGCGTTGCGGAGCTTGATGTATTTTGTTCACTCGCCGAAACTGCCGTTGCGAATAATTATTGCTTACCGGAAATTGACGTATCTGATGTTATAGATATACGCGACGGCAGACATCCGACTGTAGAAGTAATGCAGCAAGACTCTCTATTTGTACCAAACGACACATATCTTAACTACGAAACCTCAAGAGCAGCAATAATCACAGGTCCGAATATGGCAGGTAAATCCACATTCATGCGCCAAACGGCATTAATCGTTCTTATGGCGCAGATTGGTTCATACGTTCCTGCAAAATCTGCCCATATTGGAATAGTTGATCGAGTGTTCACGCGAATCGGCGCTTCCGACGATCTTTCGGCAGGCAAATCCACATTCATGGTTGAAATGACAGAAATTGCCGACATACTAAGAAACGCCACAAGTTCAAGCTTGCTCGTTCTTGACGAGGTGGGTAGGGGAACATCTACCTACGATGGAATGTCAGTGGCACGCGCTGTATTGGAGCATTGCGCCGACAAGCGCAAGCTCGGAGCAAAAACAATGTTTGCCACACATTATCATGAACTTACAGTGCTTGAAAGCGACATAGAGGGCGTTAAAAATTACAATATTTCTGCAAAGAAGCGTGGCGACGAGGTCATATTCCTTCGAAAAATCATCCCGGGTGGCGCTGATGATAGCTATGGAATAGAGGTTGCGAGTTTGGCAGGCGTGCCTGAAAGTGTTATTAAGCGTGCTAAGGCTGTTCTTAAAACCCTTGAGGAGGAATCTCCGCGCAAAGAGTATATCGCTCCAACTCAGGATGACGGTCAAATATCGCTGCTTGATTTAGGCGGGAGTGAAATCGCCGCAAGGCTGAGTGCTGCCGATTTAAACACACTAACTCCGCTTGAGTCTTTAAATCTTTTATTTGAGCTTAAAAAATTGCTATAATTGTGTCTATTTAGCGAGGTAGATACTAGGGTAAGCGCTGATTAAATCCACCCGAAGTAATTGCGAGGTATTTTTTCGCCTGACTTCGTTAAAAACTTGCAATACTGCTAGTATTCCTGCGGTTTTCCGTCTCGCCAGACGAAAAACTCTACTGCAACCTTTGTATAGTTATTTCAAGAACGAAGTACTATAATACAAAAAACTAGTCAAAAAACGCTCTTATTCCCTTTGACACAATAATTAATTAATGATAATATGTTATAAATTTGTCAGCCAAGAAAAAAATGAAAGTGAGGATCCCTTATATGACAAATCAGGAAAAATACCAAGGCAGAAGAAAACGCGTTGATGACGTAATTGCGCTTAAACAGCCGGACCGTGTCCCTATAGCACCTAAAACCGGCTTTTTTACAAGCACTGCTTACGACATCCCCACTTTTGCAACCCTGACTGACGTGAAAAACTCCATACCCGGATATAAGCAATACATGAAAGAGTTTGACCCTGATATTATTTGGCCGCCGGCTGTATACCCTGCACGCGCCGCCAGAGCATTAGGCTCAAGCTTTATTAAGTTTCCGGGTTACGAAGATGGTATTGGGCTAAATGAGAGTTTCCAAATTCTCGACGGCGAATATCTCTCAGAAGATGAATATGATGAGTTCGTCTTTGATCCAACCCACTTCATCCTAACGAAATGGTTCCCACGCAGAAATAGCAAACTTCAAGGTCTCACAAAAGTTAATGTTCAAAATCCAATCGAGTTCGGCATGTTTGTCTCCACTGTACCATTCGCAGATCCCGAAGTTCAACAAGCATTCCAAACACTTGCACAAGGCGGTCAATATTCCCTCGAGTGGCTGATGGGCGGCGGCGAAGTTGCACATGTAATCGAAGAAGAAGGGTTCGTCCTCGGTCCGCAAGTCGGAACAACCTGCCCATTCGACATGCTTGCTGACACATTCCGCGGCATGATCAATACCATCATGGACATCCACGAAAGACCTGAGCAACTCAAGAGAGCTGTAAGCACAATGCAGGGTCTCATGCTCAGAAATGCTCTCGGAGCAGCTATAGCCATGAAGAGAGAATTCTTCCTGATCCCATTGCATATGGGTGTTGACGAGTTCATGAGCCCGGATGACTACGCTGAGTTCTACTGGCCGGGTCTCAAGGCATTGATCATGGCATGTATTGACAATGGTATCACACCTTATGTCTTCACAGAGGGTAACTACAACACAAGACTTGAGCAGCTTTGCGATGTGCCGAAAGGTAAAGTCGTATACATGTTCGAAAAAGTCGATATGAAGAGAGCTAAGGATATCGTCGGTAAGGTCGCATGTATCACCGGTAATCTTCCAACTGCAACACTTATGTTCAGCACCCCTGAAAAGATCGCCGATGAAACAAAAAAACTGCTCGACATTTGCGCACCAGGTGGCGGCTTCATGATGGACTGCTCAATACCCATTGACAAGGCTCCAAAAGAAAATGTTATGGCAATGTTCGAAACCGCACAAAAATACGGCGTATATTAAAAGCATCACAGCTAAAGTCCTACAATCCCCGGTCTGCAATAGACCGGGGATTGTTTTTGCAGTTAACATGTGCCGTGGTGGCAAGCGCACCATGTTTATAAAAACGTGAAGCATGACCTTATTGATGCTCCGAGGGCAACGTAAGGAAATCCTCACCGTTGCCCTCGTTGCTTATTTTTGGTTTCTTTGTACGAATCCTAAGCTGCTCTAAAGATATCCTCCGGTCTTGAATTCGGTCGTTCAAGCAGTTGCCAAGGACGCTCAGGTGCAATCAGCTCAACCCATGTCTCATGGATGCCATCGTCCTTCAGCACATAGTAATGTGAATTAGTAGCTTCCTGAATATACAGGTAGTACCATGCGTTCGGATTTGCATTGTCCGGCCATGTGCGCATACCGGGGAGTAAATCTGCTGGACCTTCCGGCAGGCGATCAAATGCACGATTTATGATTGCTGCAGTTTCTGCCCTTGTGATTGTCCTGTCGGGATCAAATCGTTCGCCTATCCCAAAGTCTCCTATGACCCAGCCATTGATTGCAGCTGCATTGATGTAGCCTTGCGCCCAATGTCCGGCTATGTCATTAAACTGTGGTGCGCCGTGGTTTTGGCTCACTCCCATAAATCTGACTATCGTTGCTGCAAGTTCTGCCCTAGTTATTGCGCGGTCCGGCATGAATGTGCCATCCGGCATACCGAGGAAGATTCTGGCGTTCGTTGTTGTTGATACCGCATTGTTATGCCAGTTGTTTAGCACGACATCCGGGAATGGGTTTGTTTGATTCCAGTTCCTTGCGCGGTTCTCATCAGACATCAGCCTAAAGAGTATAGTCGCTACTTGTGCTCTTGTAACTTCTGCACGCGGTCTTACTGTACCATCCGCAAATCCTATCAAATATGCATGGTGTGCATACAGTTCTGCGAGCGGTGGGTCTTCTTCGTCCTCAATTTCTACTACCGGTGGCGCTATACCGCCGCCACCTCCACCGCCGCCGGGAATTATCGCCCATCTTGCGAACAGGATAAGGTCGCTTGTTATCGGAGTATTGAAGTTGAATCGCTGTGTGCCTTCGGCATCCAGATACCAGTTTTGGAAGGTAAATCCAAAGCGGATCGGAGTTGATGGTGTACTTACGTGTTGTCCGTCAAGCACAGTCACTGTTTGATGAAGGACACCGCTGTTGTCATTGCGATAGAATCTTACGTTGTGGAAGGTGCTATAAGGTACCGTAACTGTGGTGCCTGCATCATCGTCTTCATCGCCGCCGCCGATCAGTTCACCTTCGTCATTTCTGACTTCAGCTATGTTTTCTATTATTGTACCATCCGGAGTTCCTTCATAGATTTCCACTACAATTAGTACTTCTGCGGTTTGCCCGGGTTGTAACAGTGGGATTACTATTGTTACAGTTCTGTTAGCGTAAACTGTTGCAGATAACGGAGCTCCGTTAAGGTAGGCTCTTTGGAAAACAAGGTTCTCATTCAGGTTATCAATTACCGCGATGTTTTCTAGGTCTAGTGCACCTTCGTTGGTTACTTTAATTGTGTATACAACTGTGTCGCCTGCATCTGCATAGCCGCCCGGTGCATTTGAAGTTTTCACTGCACTCGCATGCTCTTCAGTTACTTCGACTTCAGTGCCGGGTTCTGAGCCAGGTCCAGGTGGAATCTCTTCATCGTCTTCATTGAATACTTGCGCCAAGTTTTGGATCGTATAGCCAACCGTCGCATCTTCATGGATTGTTGTTTCGATTAC
>Ga0136643_10012836_pt1 | contig 12502 bp, 9 predicted proteins | sample TergutLab28metaG_FD_96883 | JGI IMG/M metagenome (GOLD analysis project Ga0136643, IMG submission 96883) | Labiotermes labralis P1 segment gut microbial communities from Petit-Saut dam, French Guiana - Lab288 P1 (version 3) (version 3) | ecosystem: Host-associated > Arthropoda: Insects >...
GAAAATGGCTACCATATCGTCTGAATAATAAAATAATGTAAAAATATTTATGTTATAAAACAGGATGAATTGCAATTATATTTTGAAAAAATAAAGTTAAACACATGCAAAAGGCAAAATTTTAATTCGTTATGCTGAAAGTTCTGAATTTGTTAAAATGAAATGTTTTAACACACATTAAATAGGGAAAAGGGAAGGGGCCTAAAAATAATTTCGCAATTCTGAACATTTCGTTATACTGGCGTTCGTTACAGCGACATTTTACTGTACGTATTACATATTTTGATTGTGTGTTTGTAGCCTTAGTTAACCAGCATACATAACTGTCACCTGTGGCTTGACTGGCTCTACCATCCCATATTATCTCATATGCAGCATGATTTTCAGGAAGAAGTTACTGAATGTATGTTTTGATTTTCTCTACAACATTTGTCTGATAAATTTCTCATTCTAAGAATTCAGCAAGATTTTATGACAAATGCACACACATCTTCATGTGCAGTATCCATTACTCTCATCAGATATTAATAAAACTTAAATTTTCTTGATAGATTTTCGAAAAATAATCAAACACCTAATTTCACAAAAATCCATCCAGTGGGAGCTGAGTTGTTCCATGTGGATGGATGGACAGACATGACAAAGCTAATAGGTGTTTTTTGCAATTTTGTGAAAGCACCTAAGAAGGGATGCTGCTGGATTTAGTAACTAGGTGAATGAAAATAAAAAATCGAGCTACCATTATTAAGCAAAATTTAAACATTTCATGCACAAAAATGAACAATAAATTGCTCATTATCTCTTTAATAAAGGAACGATCATGTAAAAGGCTGGAAGTAACAGCCCATCAGATATATCAAATATCAGTATGTGGAACAAGTCATAAACACACGAATATACAAATTTATAGTGTAAAGTACTACAAACATCTTACAAAAACAGTATTATAAATCATCTTTACACATAAAAAAAGACAGTCTTCCAAATGCAATGTCCAAGTACAAGTTTACCTTCATAAGTTTGGTGAAATCATCAATAACCTTGTGAGTCCTAACAGCTTCAATGATGATATTAGCACGCCTCAGAAGCCTGTATGTGATGTTTGGAATATCTGTATTATCTTGGTCCATTTTCAAAAGCTCCTCAGTAAAACTAGCCTGGTGCCTACAGAATTATGACACATAATATTAGAATAAATAAAATTACAGATTAGGGAAATATCAAAATTTCATCCGTAAGTCAGAAACCTGACGTGACATGACATACTACTGGTACATAAAAAGTTGAAACTCACGCAAAAAAAAAAAAAGTGACAAAGGAAAAGAACATGAACAAAGGAAAAAATTTGATAACTAATAGTTATTCTTTTAAAATATCATCATTGTATAAAAAAACCTCCTAGCATCATACTTACTCTTTACCACCGGGAATATATTCCACATCCTCTAAAATTCGCGTTTCAATTTTCTGTTCAACAGCAGCAGCCTGAGCTTCACTAGATGGTTCCTCTGGACAGGACAGCTCTTCTCCAGAAGAAGCTTCTGCAGTCTCTTCAGTATCAACTTTCACCTTCTTCAAATCTGGACCACTATCATCAGTTGTTCCTTCCTCATGAAGACGTTTCTTTGTCACTTGTACCTTATCCTCCTCCTTGGATGAAGACATTTTTGTTGATGTATCTCTACTTTTTGACTGTTCCTTATCTCTCTTTTGTCCAACAAGTGTCAACATCTTTTCCTTCTCCCTCATAAATTCAACACTCATTTTTCCTTCTTTTACAAATTTTTTTGACATGTATCTAAAAACCACAAGCACACAGGACCATATTATTTGGAATTCAGTTCCTGATACAGTGACTGATCAAGAACTAATAAATTTATTGCATTTAGATTTATTTTTGTTAATATAACAAGGCCCTTTTTACACCCCAGCTATGTTTGTGGAAAAGTCCAATATATATTTAAAAAAAGACAAACACAAGCAAATAAACCTGACAAAAGGGCATCAAACCAAAAACAAGAAAGCACAACATTAAGAGGTGGCATACACTCGCAAGGAACATTAAAGCAAAAAACACGTAAATTAGGGCCTTGGTGTATTTCAATACAGCAGAGTACACATAACAATATAACATAAAAACCAATACAGAAGACAGTGACAAAGTTTAAAAAATGTAACTCCCTTTCCATGTTACTAGCCACGCCAAAGTAAAAGCTCCCAACTCAAGCAATTTAGGATGTGCTATGTGGTCAGGGCTCTTGCAAACAACACAGGGCCAGTGCTAGGTTTGTACACAGCTACACCTGAATGATTAGCATTACAGAACAACTGCAAACACCTGCACCAGTATTACTTCACCCAGCATGAAATTTACACAAGTCACCCATGACTGCATCCTATTAATCTGCACTGAGAAGCCAGCATCTCACCTTCTGAGTTATGCAATCATACAATAAAGTTGTATAAATATAACAAATATTCATGTCAAAGTTACTACAACCTGGTTCCCTGGCCTTCCAACACTATGGAGTTATCACTAGTCACACTGAAAAGCTTAGTGTCTTGGTAACAAGTATCACTCTTACTCTGAAGGAACCTCATTAAAATTAAAGCACCTGCTTTCTGAAATTTGCATGGTTTCATCATCAGTCATTCCAAGAAACTTTGGTAAATTATTTTGTACCAAACAATATTTTCTTCCTGTTTTTTTCGGTCTCTTTCACACAGTATAATCATACCTCATCCTCTCATCTCATCTGACATAACTATCTAATTAAGAAATTCATTACCAGAGCCAGGGCTAAAATCACATGTGCATCTAACAACATAAGCTAAATGCCAGTGGTATTAAAAATTTCTTGATTTTATATTCTGTTAATATCAGGTTTTCAGGGTCATCATTAGAATTTACAAATTCAGAACTTCATTCAGAACTTTCTGCATCTATAAATATGCAATTATTTTAACTTCTCAGTTGCACATCTTAAAAAGATCTGTTTTAGATGCATGAAGAGTTTATAATACAAATTAGGGACGGGTCTTAAACCTTCTATTCTCCATGCAGAAAAACTACTGTAATAATGCTTGGCAGATCTGTAGGATCACCAACTTGCACTCCAGAGTTGTAAAACATATTACACACCTTTGATCTCTTAGATAAAACATCAGTAGAAAATCTCTTTTGATCACCTCAATAATTAATTTTGTATAGAATCAGCATAATCCAAAACTTGGTATAAACATCATGTCACAAAAGCACCCTACCTTGGCACATTTTTACTTTCCTGTTGTTAATAATACCAACATGACAGTTGCCAGGGCCACTGCAGTGGAGTGCCACTAATGCTGCCTTATACAGACTACTCAAGATTTGTAGTAATAGATCTTTGAAACATATTCAACTTAAGTAATTTTTCTTAGAATGTAAACAAATCGTGGCAGCCAAAGAAAAATTTTTTGGTTTATATGGCAGTAACTAAGGACTGCATGGGCACACAGACATAAAACTTTAGGGAGACTGCTCACTATTATATACATCCTATGTATGCAATTTTATATGTTACCAATAACAAATATGATAAATGTGCAAAATTGAAGATGTTCTACTTGGAAAATTTAACATACCAAGGAACATAAACCTACAGCATACGAGGAGAAATTGCTCACGTAACTGGATTATTACATAATCATTAATTTATAGATCCAAACAACAATATATAGTCTGAAGTATCTAAGATGGAGTTTGTTGGATATTAATCACATATATGTTCTGTTTAGTACTACGTACACAGATTTCACTAATATGTTTCTGTAAGCTGGCTTCTTACAGTACAAACAAAAGTGACTGAAACAGACAAGTATTAATGTACAATGTGAAAGACACTAACTGAGATGACAGGAAATACTATATGGAAGTTTTATAACGTACTGGGATCAAAACATGTTACTTCTCACCTATATACTCTCTGTCTGCCAACATCATTCATGAATGGTGAAAGAACGCCCTTCTTCAGTAGGTTACGACACAGCGTCCTGGCATGCAGTTTAGACACACCCATTTTAACACTCAACTCCATCTGGCTTACACCCTCTGGACCAGCATTCTCCACAATGTTAAAAGCTTGTGACAGAATGGACCGATCAAGGAGCAATTCACTTGTGTCCAATAAACCTTAGGATGAAATGTACAATGGTAACAAAATATCCAAGAAGAGTGTAGAGTTCATGAAGTAATGATTCCAAATCTGACAGACCATCAATAAAACCCAACACAGTTGTATTATGCCACAGGAGGCCATCCCAACCCATACTTCTTAATTTTCTACGCTCAGTAACAAGAGACATGGCATACACACAAATTGCATGGTGGGAGTGACACTAACCCCTAGGGTCCTGAAATTGAAGGGTAATACAGCTTAAAAATATACATAATGCTTCTGTTGGATGTAACATAAATGCATGGCAAAGAAGCAAATTGTGATTAGACTTTGGTCTGAATGTGATAACAAACAAATTGTTGAAGCTAGGCAAGTGACATATGGCACAGAGATATACATAAAACACCCGCTTCTTATGTATTAAACCTCTTCTGAAAGTCAACAACTACAAACACGCAGATGCGTCAAACTTTAAGGTTTCATCTGCCAAATTTTATTAATACAAAAATCAGTACTTTGGCAACAACTTCTTCAAAGGTATCAAATAAAATAACAATAATAAACATATCTGTAGAAATAGCAATGGATATGTGTGTATAGGAATGTAAGCTCTGTGAGTTCTGTTCAGAACTCCCTGTAAATATTTTCAAGATACACATTCTAACTGAAACGCTGTAGCCATAAATAACCTGTAATGAAATCACATTGTCCTGTTCCTGGCTAAATAATATCAGGTTCTGAAGAGCCTTGACTACTGATGATAACAGAGAAATGCATATATATATATATATATATACCTGTAGGAGTATCATCATCATCTTCAATATCATCATCCTTGATCCATATCTCACGCACATCCATGTCTGGATTAATTAGCTGAATTGCCCGAATCTTCTTTTCCTTGTCACTGCCTTTGTGTTTCCACTCTGATACACTGGCGAGAGGATACATTTGACGGTATGGAAGCAACTGACAGTACACACAAAGAAACTCATGAACACAATGTTCACACACTGTACTCACACTGTGGAAGATTGCTGCCAATACAATTATCAAAGCACTAACAATTTTTCAGTTCCAAAAATATATTTTATTCATTACTTATAAATTCAAATAGGCTGGCTGGTACTGGACACAAGGTTGCATTTTACCAACAAACACAAGTGAATTACAACCAGCCTGAATTCAAATTTCACTGATTCATATGTAAACAGATGCTATATGAGAAACAGCACAGAACTGATGCACAAAAAGTACAAAAACACAGAAACAGGCACATTATATTTAAATATCATAGACTGTACCAGGTCTGTCTTGACGTAACGCTGGAAATCAAATGTTTTGAATAACTTCTTTAGGGAACTGGACAGGCCTAGTTCTTTGCGTATTTCTTCATATTCTGCTAAACAATTTTCTCGAGTTTTAAGTATCTCAATAACTTTCTCTGTGAGATATAAAGCTTTTGGTTTACGTTCTACTTGGAACCTTGGAAGATGCAGTAAGCTCCCAGTACAGTTCTGATTCCCAGTCTTCTGTTGGTGAACCTGAAAAATACACAATAAACATATTTTAAGTTTGCAACAATAATTTGTAAATAAGAAGTCAACAGATAGACCATTAAAACACAACTTAATGAAAGAATGACTTACTCAGCAACATGCTTCAACCTCAACAGGTCTTCATCAGGCTATCTAAAACATATTAAGGAAGTATACATATCATCTTTTGGAAGACAAATCTCACTTCCTACAAGTTTTGTTGCAATCCAATTTTTGTACATTCAGTTTGGGATAAAATTTGTAACAACTATTAAAATTAAATTAAAACGTAAAAATCTTTTAAATTATGAGAATTGGCAGGTGTTGGTAGTTGATTTTACAGAGTTCTACTGGCAGAGGTGGTACGGAGATTTCTCATTGAGTGAAGGGTAAGATGTTAAGGTCTAGGTCGCTCAAAGGAAGGTGTCTTGCTTACATTGTGGCACATGAGCATGTACCATGATGTAGTGGCAGGTGTCTTGCTTACATCGTAGTACATGCCCATGTACCACGATGTAAGCAAGACACCTGCCACTGAGTGACCTAGACCTTAACATTGCACACAATTTTTAAATTTTAAGTTTTAATTTAATTTTAATAGTTGTTACAAATTTTATCCCAAACTGAATGTACAAAAATTGGATTGTAACAAAACTTGTATGAATGAGATCTGTCTTCCAAAAAATGATATGTATACTTTCTTAATATGTTTCAGATAAGTACATTGTACAGAATTTCCATACGACCTATGCCATTAGACTTCGTAAAATAAACTACCATCACCTGCCAATTCTCATAATTTAAAAGACTTTTAAATTTTAAGTTTTAATTTTAATAGTTAATTTTATCCCAAACTGAATGTACAAAAACCGGATTCTAACCAAACTTGTAAGAAGTGAGATCTCTCTTCCATAAGATGTGTATACTTCCTTAATATGTTTTAGATATCAGCCTGATGATGACCACATGGGGTTTAAACAATGTTTTGTTGGTCTGTCTGTTTACTTCTTATTTATATTCCATCACAATAGGATGCATAAGTTAAAAAAAAAATTTGTAAGTTTAATGTGGGGAACTATCCCTTCACTTTGTTGTACATCCTAAAGGCATAAAAAAAGGATGACTTCGCCTTTACAATCATAATGTGAGCAGTAATATTCCATACCTGTTTTGCAATAAGTTTGTGTTTTATCAGAAATTTTCGATGATAAAACAATGCTTTGGGATCCTCTCCCAAAAGCTGCAGGCTGACCTTGCCTTGCGTCACCTCCCCCATGTAACGGGACCGACCAATTCTCTCCAAAACACAGTACTGTATGATGGTCAGTTCTAAACCAGGATTAATATTTAGACCCATCAGTGCAGTATTCCTTGCATCTTGGGTGGCCACAAGCACCAACTTGGCATCCCATCTGTTAAAGTAATCAGCACGTGAATCAACTCTAACACCCAAAACAGTTTGTCTCAATACTCTAGCCCAGTGCTTCTCAACATTTCTGGAACCAGGGACCACTTACAAACTCTAATTATATGGAATCCCTCCTAAAATTCTTTCAACTTGCAGATAAATCAGAGAAGCTACCCTTCTAGAACATCACTTGAAACTAGAAACCTAACAGTTCCTACCATGGGGACAACCCACGGTACTTTTCTCTGAACCATGTAAAAATACACAGGTCAAGTGGTTTCAGGGGACTTCTGGTTTAATACAGTGCTCCTCCCAGTCAGCAGTAACATATCAGACCAACAGTGACCAAAGTGTTGCAGTGTTCATGCCAGCTGGGGCCCAACCAAGCACCAAATGGGTGTATCTGATTTAAGGTTCAGGTTTCGTGTCTATGACTTGCATATAGGGGTAGTAAGAAGAGACCACATAGAATTCATTTTTAAGTTCCGCATACGGATACCCAAAGTGAATTCATGCTGAAACCATGGGACAGCATCCTGATGACACAAAAGATCCCTGCTGGTGAGACAGGAATTGGAATAACTGTCAATGGAGCTAATATCAAAGTTATTAACTCATTAATAAAAAGAAGAAAAGGGAGCAAGGAGGGCAGAGAGAGGAGTAAAGAAAGTGACAGTGACAACAATGATGATAGCGGTGGTGGTGCTGGTGGTGATAATGACACTGACCTGTTCTGACTGATATAAGCAGAAATGGCAAATACAGAAGGACAATGATATGGTGACTTTGGAGGGATGATGTGGCAGGTGATCAGCATTGAAACAGAGCCAGCTAAGATAAAACAGGTAGAGAAGAGTACAGTACATTACAGTACAGTACATTACAGTACAGTACCGTACAGTACATTACAGTACAGTACCGTACAGTACATTACAGTACAGTACAGTACAGTACATTACAGTACAGTACAGTACATTACAGTACATTACAGTACAGTACAGTACAGTACAGTACAGTACATTACAGCAGGCACAGCAGTGACCTTTACACATTGCCTCTTTCAAATCTTTTGTGCATTCAACAGCCCCACACTTTGAACACAGTGCAGTACCTTGCTGACGGAGATGTCAGCAAAGCTAACTGTTTTCAAGAAAAGATGGTCCAGGTGCCTAAGTCATAATACTGACTACATGAGAAATGAATAGTGTAAATGAGATATAAAATGATGGTGATTATGAAAAATTAGTTACCATTACACACATTTTAACCTTTAAATGACCTGTGTTCATATACACAAATGTGCAGAAAAACAACCCTGGAAATTCATTTCATATACTTTGGCAACAAGCAAATTTACTGCATTTTTTGTTGCATTACTTGTTTTATTTTCCACAAAATACCATTTACTTCATAATTTTATCTTTTTCTGGTCAAATAATATGTTTTTCATTAATGAAGCACTACAACTGAAAATATCAACCCAATTGTTTAAAGGCTAATAACTGCACATACCGCTCAATAACCTGTGCGAAGGGAAGCTTCCGTGCAATATGTGTCATATTAACACGTTCATTATATGTTGAACAGGACCCCATGATCTTCTTTTCATTATCCTCTACTGGGCAGTGTGGATAGATATCTTCTGGAACATAACTCTAAAGGAACAGTTTGAATGAACAATGATAAACCACTTCAATAATGACAAACACCAAATACATACGAGGTAACTGGAAAACAGTAAAATAAAGGAAAATCACAGTGTGTAACTGAATTACTTACAAGTTCTCTTATTTTTATACAGCAGAAATAATTACTGTTTGACAGTAACTGTTAAAGCTACAGTAAATTCAGTGCAGTTTGTTTCATTCTTCTTCTGACAGGTGGCAATGAAATATCTCAAATAATTTTCAAAATTTTTCCTACGGATTTTGTGCAAGTAATACACATTATTTAAAAGAAATAAAATATACTATTCAAAGAGAAAATGCTAATATTTCAGGATAACAGCTCCATCATGTGTCAAGAAACATATGCATAAGGTGCAAGGCCTGCTTAAAAGCTAGAGGATGGCACTTCGAGATTCTTCCACGAAATAAGGTAATTTGAACAGCAGGGAAAGATTGAACCTTTAATTCCCAGTGGATATAAACATTCTTTGTGAATGTTGCCATACTCAGGGACACAGTAAAAAGTATTCCCTACAGAACTGCATTTCAACTGGGGCAATGTCATAAGCAGGTTTCACAACTTATCCATCCACAATTGCAAGTACATGACTACAATGAAACTACTGTATACAAACCAAATGAATTCAAACTCCATGGCACACTTACTGGTTCCAAAATCATTCCTAGTTCTGGATCAACATTATCATAGCGGTTGAATATAATCAGACTTTTCCTTGGAGTTGGCAGTTCATACATGTCAATATCATCTACCTGTCTGATTATATTCCATATGAAGGCTTTACTCTTCTCATCCAGAGTGCAAGTAAAATTTGGTCTACATGACAAGCGAGTCCATAAACCTAAAACAATTTATAAGATATGAACACAGTATTAACCAAATTCACAAATAAAATTTAATGGTATGTAAACTACTAATATACATTATTGTACCTTCCAATGTGATTCCATCCAGTCCTTCCAAAGCAATCTCATCTATGACTGCTGTTACAAAATTGTGAGATCGATTATACATCATGAAAAGTTCAGTGACCTGTGGAAAGTAAAATACAATGCATATAATAAATACACTGCACAAGAAAAAAATATACTACGATGCCACACAACGTTGCCACTGATGAGTTACGTATCATGACTGAAAATGGTAAATGTGCATAAGATGTCACGGAAACACAAGTACTATAACAGCAGCAGATCTACTGTATAACCAATACATACGTTATTTTCGTATTCGTAACTACTTGGTCACGATCTACAAGAACTGTACGTGTAATGGAAGCAATGTGAGAGAATATGTCAGCACATCGATGCCATACTATTCACGTTTCCTTAACGACAACCTTCTTCGAGGTAATACAATACAGGATTCGTGGAATTTATCTATTTTTTTATATTACGTATCATCAGACGATACAAGAAATATGATACACACTTTAACCTCCACCGCCGGTATAATCGATCACCCCCCCACAGATTACTACTTATGCAGATAGGCAACTCCATGGCAGCTGAAACTTACAGCCCCTAAGCAGCCACGACGGTGTTACTTGCAGCCGGCGTGTCTCTGTGGCTTGCCTCTGGTGGTAGTTTTTAAAACTATATACCATGACATCGGCAAAGCAGCCCACTGTCATACCATATTCCCACTCCCTCTCTATTCATGGGGGTAAAAAAAAATATTAGCCTTCAGAATTATTACAAAACTACATACATACATTTATTAGGCAATATACCTTACTATTTTTCATTATATTTCCTGTAACACATTTCTGCTCATACCAAAGTATAATGTAAAATAGCAGGGCTATGTATTTCCTAACATGAATAAGTAAGTTTTTTGTAAACAAGTGACACTATGCATGAAAAATGTATAATATGAAGATTCGAAATTGCGGTCTTTTCAGTTATGGGACCGTGCAATCTAAATGGTCAGCACAGACGATTTGGCCTGTACCTATTGCTGCAATAATCTGATGCCCTATGTAGAGAGACCCAAAATGCTCCTCCAAAACATTCATTACCATATATGTACCAGACTACATGGTGTCCTGACTCAAAACACATTTTAAATCCTAACCACTGTGAGCACCTAAAATCCCATACCATAAATTATTAAGAATTGAAACATTGATGGAAATTTCACATTGTTAAAACTGAGTTATACAAGAGCAATATATATTTTTACACAGTATTTAATATCACATACTTTTTTCACCACTGTATACACTTATATAGTACGTCTCAAAAACTGAGGAAACAGTCCATTTTCAATATAAATACATATTTTATGATCAGGACCACATATGTTGAATTCTAACTTCTACTACAATTATATCACAAGGAAACTTTTAACTTCTGATCGTGAAATAAAACAGCATATATGACAATGAACAGGTAAGGAAGACTGTTCAACAAGTGAGGTTCCCTATGTCATACTCATAATCTGAATGACAGTCATAACAACATAAAATGAAGCACAATTATTTATTTTTGGACATAATCCCACAGCACCCTGAAGTGCTTGTCTCATCTTGGCAAGGTTTTTACAATTGTCATGGCAGAAATGGCTCCTGAATTATTCTTGTTGTAGAACTGGTGACCTTGCAAGTGTTGTGTCACTGGTCCAAAAATAATAGTCCAATAGTACCGAACGGCCTCTGCAGTGCGATCACTGCCAACGCTTCAACCATACGCAGCGGTACTGCGGTTATGCACCCGATGTGTTGTTTGTGGTAACACTCGCCACTAAGGGGGAGTTTTACCTCACATTAATAGCTTAATTGGTGCAGATGTTGAGGAAACTACACAGTCCATTACCGGTAAGGAGTACTGACTGGTCCAAGTTCCAGGCCTGCCTGGAAACTAGGGTCCCGTCCAACCCTGACTTACCAAATGAGGTGGCAATTGACGCATGTGTAAAGGGACTGTCAAGAGCTATCTCGTAAGCACTGGCAGAGTCCAATCTCAAGTGTCTCCCACGCGATGACCCTCGGTCCGCGATGCCGTCTTATTTCTAGCGTGGAACATAGCTGATGAACCGGTCAAGGAGGCAGTGGTAAATCTCTGGGGAACCCGCTTTTAAAGCAAAGTTCAATCGCCTACAGCGGTCCATGCCCAACCAGCTCAACGAGTTGAGAAACAACGAATGAAGCTTCACGCTGGAAAGCCTTGATCCAGTGGAGCTCTTGCTGTGGAACAGGAGTAGATGGGTGACGTTAATCCTCACTCCATCACCTCTACTGCTCACACGAGGGGGACTTGCTCTCTTGGCTCAATTTCAGCCGGTAAACGATCCGTGGGTTTCGGCAGTCATTGAGGTGGTTAACCACCCACCTCCATCTAGCGCCGAGGTTAAAGAAGGATTAGAACTATACTTGTACTCCTCTTCTAGGTAAATACTTTGTTCCTTGCATGTTTCATATCTTGTCTGGGATTCGTCAAAATATTCGGCCATGACCACCGCAACATTTTTGTAGACAGACAGTGCGGAATACAAAGCAGGTCATTCAGTCCTTATCTGTACAGATTACAAAGCTCGTCAATCTTATTCGCCCCTGCACAAGGGGTACAAAGCAGGTCAGTAATCAGTGCCTCGTCTGCGAATATACGGTTTGCATCAGTGAGTGTGGACTACGAAAATTCTACGTCAGTGGCTCGAGTGTCTGCAGTTGAACCACTCTGACATTTCCGGCGTCTGGTACAGTGACCGCACAA
>Ga0136643_10012839_pt1 | contig 12502 bp, 6 predicted proteins | sample TergutLab28metaG_FD_96883 | JGI IMG/M metagenome (GOLD analysis project Ga0136643, IMG submission 96883) | Labiotermes labralis P1 segment gut microbial communities from Petit-Saut dam, French Guiana - Lab288 P1 (version 3) (version 3) | ecosystem: Host-associated > Arthropoda: Insects >...
GTAGTTCATGCAGCAGTTCGGCCGGTTCGACAGTGTTTGGATGCCGATGGTGGCCACTTCGAACACCTACATTGAATCCAAAATTCAAGGACATCTCTCATATCAATTTTGCTTTTGTATAAATAGAGTAGTTATGATTTTAGAGTAATATTTTTCATGTCAAAGTATGTATACAATTTTTTGGGCCACCCTGTATATTCAGTCTGTATCCTGATTACGGCTCCGTTAATTATAAATATATTCAGTCTGTATCCTGATTGTGGTCCTGTAAATTATAAATATATTCAGTCTGTATCCTGATTACGGCTCTGTTAATTATAAATATCTTCAGTCTGTATCCTGATTGCGACTCTGTTAATTATAAATATCTTCAGTTTGTATCCTGATTACGGCTCTGTTAATTATAAATATATTCAGTCTGTATCCTGATTACGGCTCTGTTAATTATAAGTATATTCAGTCTGTATCCTGATTGCGGCTCTGCTAATTATAATATCTTCAGTTTTTATCCTGATTGCGACTCTGTTAATTATAAATATCTTCCTCACTAAATACCAGTCTAACATTAATAAATTACTTAATGCGGTGAGATAAATCTCAGCTTAGCGCATTAGATTTTTATTCCAGACCTACCCTGCTTATACATTTTACGTTATCTTCTCTACGTTGGACATCCCTTTTCGTTACATAACGTAATTAAATAGTATTTATTTAATCATCATCAAAAAAAATATTTATTAGGATTGTGATCAGGTTATCAGGTTTTCCGACCACAAGGTGGCCGTCTTCAGACCATTACATTATACAGGGCGATCAAAAAGTCTCTGTGCGCCTGATGATTACAATACAGGAAGTTACAAGCAATGTTCAAAGTTTCCCTCGCCAGTCTCGAGACGGTATTCGAGAAGACATTTCGGAGTGTCAATAAATGTCTGGAGCCTGGCGGGGGACACTTCGAACATTAGTTGTAACTTTCTGTATTGTAATATTCAGGTGTACAGAGACTTTTTGATCACCCTGTATACAAATTAAATTACACCTCAAAGTGCATTTTGAGATCTATATCCAACCATACAAAATGCACATGTGATTGTAAGTTTATTTTCATTTAATTTCATGACCTGAAAATGACCTTCTTGTCGTCGAAACATGTAGCCCTGTGAGGTGATCTGGAAAAAAACTGATAAATAGTTGCGCCGATTAAATACTACTTTACGTTATCCGTTTCAGTATTTCGGAAAACCGCATTTAATATTGCCCTTTAACCCTTATCCTGCTAACGTGGAGAATATGGTGAGCTGCTAATTATGCCACCAACGGGCAGACGGCGTTTAAAGGGTTAATACACCGCGACTAACACCTTTAAACACGTGTTTACATACTCAGTATTAAGCGGTAACATTTCCCAACCATCGCGTCCCTCTATCCACAATATCCGCAGTAAATCAACGCTACTGCAGTAACCTTAACCTGCTCGCATTAGGTTGTATCCTTACTTTGTGCTATGAACTTCTTGTTGTGTTAGTTGCTGTCTGCTCGGAATACAGCACATTTTGCGTTACACTCACCACTGCCCCAGGTATACAAATGTACTTTGATGTGTAGGTGTGTGAACCGTAGCTTGAAGTTTCGGCCCCATTACCGGTTACCACATATACAGGGTGTTTCAGGAGGAATGGAAAATATTTTAGGAGCTGGTATTATGGACTATTCCGTTTAAACAAGTTCAAATAAACATGTGTCCAATTTTCAGTGGGTGTGAAGACACAGCTGTTTGAAGTTGGCGCGCACAGATTAGATTTTTATCTGTGGGGATGGATGAAAAGCGAAGTCTACAAAGAAAAAGTAAACACAAGACACGAATTGGTCGCTCGCATTATGAATAGTGCTGCCCTCATAAAGCAAGAACGCCAAGACGACCTCAGGAAAGCTACACGTACTGTTACCAAGAGGGTTGAAAAGTGCATTTAAGTCGATGGTGGGATTTTTGAAAACTTACTTTGAACTGTTGCACTCTATTGAGATCATTTACATAACCAATAAATGCAATTAATACATCATTTATCTTTCCTTCGTACCTTTTGTAAGGTTTTTTTATGCGTAACATTCAAACAGATGTAACTGCAAACTCACTGAAAATTGGACACATATTTACATGAACTGATTTACTCGGAATAGTCCATACTACCACCTTCTAAAATATTTACCATTCCTCCTGAAACACCCTGTATTTAAAGAACTAGGTGATTTATATTAGGTTCTGGCTGTCATTAGGAAACCCAAGGATGAATTCAAAAGATTCAGTTGAAATAGTCAATTAAAAGTGAGAGCAGTATAAATAAATCCACTTTTACTGACAGTAAAATTGATTCTTGTTACATATAAAAAATTCACGAATTTCACACTACTCATTTATACATACTAAATTGATGGCCGATATGCAGCTAATTTAGACGGAGATAATTAAAATAATAATAGCCCATTAATTGAAGTTCACTTTTTAATTACTCATATTGTTGCTTTTTTTTAAAATATAAACCTAAATTTATTACCCCACGGAGCAACAGCCCCCAGTTGGCCAGAACCTCCCAATTACAGTAGCTTCACGATCACACTCAGACACAACACATTCGTTAGAACTCCTCTGGACAAGTGATCAGCCCGACAGAAAACCTCTACATGACAACACACAGCACTCGCCAGAGACATCCATGCCACAGGCGGGATTCGAAACCGTAATCGCGGCATGTGAACGGCCGCAGACACCTACGTCTTAGACCGCGCGGCCTGTGGAACGGCTTATCCAAACTTAATAACTTTATAAATACACATGGTGCCGGGAGTTTGTGTGAGGAGCCTTGAATCTGTGCCCGTTCTCTTCTTGAATTAATTTTCAAATAGATTTTGATGTTTTGCTGACCGTGCATCTCAGTATAATCTTAGAAATTAAGAGACTTAATGCACAAAATCTTCTTTTATAATAAGTTTATTATATGCCTCTATATGTTTCGAGCACTATGTGCTTATCATTAGGAGGTCAAAATTGTATTATACAGCATCTGGTATCGTCAAACCTGTAGGTGGCCGTCCGGTGCACAGAACAGAACGGGTTATCTCTCAACCTGTGCACCGAAAGGCCACCTACAGGTGTGATGATACCAGATGCTGTATAATACAATTTTGACATCCTGATGATGAGCGCATAGTGCTCGAAACATGTAGAAGCATACAAAAACTTATTATAAAAACCAAAATTTGTGCATTAGGTTTGATAATTACTAAGATTTCAAATAGATATCACGTTTCTGCGCCAAATTAAACCTTTCCAATTGGTGGTAATGCTCATACAGAATTTTTTGCAGCAAAAGTGAGACATATTACATTTCTTGACCAACAGCGATTTCTTCTTTGCATATTCGCGCTGTCACTGGATCACCACAAGTGCTCAGTAGGTAGAAACTAAAGTATAAATCTTCTAAGAAATCGTGAAAAGGTCAAGAATTTGCTCAGGGGTCTGAGAAATTACACCCCCACTGGAAACGTGATTACACCCACCCATTTAAGGTTTTTCAGCTCCAGTTCCTGAGGAACTGAAGCGTGAAATTTTAAAATGCACAATTTTTTTCTGGAGTAACAAGTTAAACTCTGACAGCATAATGAAACTTGCGGAGACAAATGACAGAGGTCGTCTTTTTCACTCGGATTTTGGTGGTCCTGTGAGTAAAGTTACTCCGAACTACCAAGAGTAATGAATAAAAACTGGTGTTTGAACCGCAATTATATATCGGGGAAAGAAACCAGAGTAAAGTCTGAGAACCTGTCAAGCCAGTAGCTATTGTCTGTCTGAATGCTAATCCCTCAGTTTTATAAAGACTAATATCACAAAATGTGGACATTATTGTGGAGTCGGAAATGACAATATTACAACTGTCTCGGAGAAAATGTCAATTAAAACCAGACCAATGACGATGTAACTTGACTTCTGGTTTTCAGGAAAAAAAAACCTCCTTAAGGAAGATGGGGACCGCGGTAGCACAGTGGTTAAGGTGCTCTGCTACAAATCGGGAGGTTGCTGGTTCGATCCCAGATGTTTTCATTGGAATTTTTCATTGACATAAAATCCTTCCGATCGCACTATAGCCCTGGGGTCGACTCAGCCTCTAACAGAAATGAGTACCAGGAGCATTTCCTAGGGGTAAAGGCGGCCGGTGCTTAAGGCTGACAACCCTACCACCATCCTGTGTCGTTTTCATGTAATTTGGGAACCTTAATTTCCTGGAACCCTCTGGGCCACTCCAGGCTTCTAATGGGACTGTTTTACCTTTGCTTTTACTTAAGGAAGATACTGATGGAGGGGCACCCATTACATCATCATCATCGTGTAGCTATAATGGAGTTGGGCCACTTGTACACCCCTTTCGGTACCACAAATCCAGAACTCGCTTCAGTGGTCTTATCTGGTCCCTCGTGCCTTTTGGTGTGAACTTATTCTTAAAACACGCCAGGCTAAAGGTAGCAAAGCTTAAGAGGATTTACCCTGCTTTGGGCTCGTAACCCATTCAGGGGAATTTCTAACCACTGGTAAAGTCCCACAAGTAGTAGTCCATTCATTACATCTGACGTGGAATAGATACAAGTGTCCTAATTAAGGAAAGCGATTCATATAGCCAGTATATAGATGCTGTAAAACATGTATAGTAAACTGTTCCCAAACACAAACTAAAGACGAAATGACTGTTTTTATCGGAAACGAATGCCAATAACTAGCCCTAACAGCGGATTAATTTAAATGTAACGATTATTCTACTACGCCCTTCCGAAATGTCTGGGAAATATTTACCTACAGACACGGCGTCATATCTCTGAAGATAAGGATCTTCGGCAATACCGCTGTGATACCCTAAAAATTCGAGTTTCCTTACTCATACTTTCCATCTTGTAGAGCTTTACGATTTGTGGGTATCTGGTGAAGGATTGCTGGAGAAATCTGTTAACAGTAGTCTGTTATTTAGATAGAAGACGGGTCATCGAATGTATGTTGTGCCAACTTCCTGACGTGGCCTCCGAAAGCTGTTAATGGCAGCGGAAACCCAGGCAACCCTATGGGGATTGTTGTAATTTACTCGGGCGTTGTCAGCTACGCTTGCCTCCTGATTTTATTCTTGTGCGCGCATTTCCGAAAGGCATTTTACAAATGTCTGCGAGATTGCTCTGATACCACAATTAATTATAGCCGTTCTTAAAAATGTACGATTTTAACCACATTTTAAATTGTTCTTATTCTCGCCCTGCAGGCTGATTCTACAAGCTTCCAGCAGCGATATCATGGATAAATGACTGGTCTTAAAGAACCAAATAAAATGTAGCGCAATTGTAGAATATCACATTTTTTGTCAGTTCCAAAACCCAGCATTTTTTTTTCTGAATGTGTGATATGATATATCCTGTTAACTGCAAGTGGGTAGCCACCCGGTGGCAGTAGTACAGTACACATTTACACACAAACAATAAACAGAACGATACAAAACAAACAATACATAGAACAACACAAACATTTGGAAAAGTGCGAGCCGTTCCCCATCTTTATAAAATATTCAAAATTCACAGAAACTGGTCACAAAAATGTACACTTCTATTTTATGACCATCCAAATACAAAATATTTCGAAAAAATCTCGAGCGATTTATTGCGCTGCTACGCAATAATATCCTGAACAAATAAATATTAATCCTTTAATTATTATTAAAATTCCTTAATAAAATAATTAATTACGGGCTGCAAGGATAAAGGAAAATACTCTGGAATGCCATTAAACCATATTCTACCAATGCGGAGAATAGGGTGATTTCCTAATAACGCCAGCATATAGCAGATGGGATTTAACTCGGGGTTTATAGGGTTAAACTGGGACACAAGTGAAACAGTGCTGTGGCAAGCAACACGATGAACTCGAACTGCTTTGCTTTGTGCCGTGTTCTTATCCACGTCGATTTACGTGTCCCATTTATCCACTCAAACTCTCGTTTCTGCTCCACGCTGTGGTCAGAAAAGAGGGGATGGAGGACATGTAAGTCAAGCAGCTGAGTCGCCCATCTTAAGGCCCCTTGCAAATATCGAGGCCTTACTCTGAAGTGGCCAAGTACAGCCCCCGCCCTATTCGCATGTACATTCTGCTGGACACGCCCTCCCACGATTGTTAATGTTAATCTTCCGTGAATAGTATCAATACAAGCTGCACGGTAGAAAGGAACAGAAAACACACACGTGTTTAAAACAAAAGACATATATTTTAATTATATGTATATGAAAAGGTAAAGGTAAAGTTCACCCTCTAACAGGTCACGAAGGCCCAGAGAGGAAGTACAGATATAGTTCTACTCTTTCTTTAACCACGGCGCTAGATGGGGTTGGGTGGTCAACTCAACGCCCCGGCTTCTTTACTCCCGGGAAAGGCCACGTACCCATTGTTTAGGAAGCTGGTTGGACCCCAGGTTCGGTCTGGACGGGTGCAGAAAATCTCGTCCATACCGGAATTCGATCCCCGGACTGTCCAGTCCGTACCGAGTCGCCATAACGACTACGCTATCCCGGCCCACATTTCCTTTATATACTTGTATATATATATATATATAATATTTTGTTCCAATATTTTTTAAGTTAAAGACGGCTAACAAATCCAAAAGGAGAGCTGACATGTGCAAAAAATGGACCCGTAATAAGTAGAGTTTAACCCTTTAAACGCCGAGTTAAATCCCACCTGCCATCTGCTGTCATGATTAGTAGCTCACCATATTTTCCACGTTAGCGGGTTAAGGGTTAAATCACCAGACAACTTCAAATGTTGTCACCAACCTTCACTACCAAATTTAGTCAAAGTCCATTCAATAGTTTCGGAGAACAACACATACGTTTGGAACTAAACTACCTCCGAATTATGGACTGAATTTATTTTCATTCTTAAAGATAACACACCACACAGCCTTTGCCCTAGTGGTGTGTCACGCAGCATAGATTCGTAGGTGGTTACTGACGTTTCACAAAAATTTCTCGGTCTCATTTTCAAGGGTCAAGCAGTAAAAGAAGATTACTCAATTATTACACCAAACACTGCACATATATAAAATTTATAAAATTTACACATTAAAACATTAAAAACGCTCTTGACATGTTTCGGTCCTAAGACCATCATCAGGAATCTATATATTCCTTGCAAAAGTCACACTAGAAATAGTCACAGATTAATTTCGTTGTACAAGTTGGGTATTGTGGCAGCATGCCATTTGGTGCAATGTTATGTTGCGAAGAGTGCCCTGCTAAAGATCTGCATTCTGTGCTTCGTTGCGTGATAAGCAACGAAGCACAGAATGCACAACAACACAACACGGCATGCTGCCACAACACCCAACTTGTATAACGAAATTAATCTGTGACTATTTCTAGTGTGACTTTAGCAAGGAATATACTGTATAGCTCCCTGATGATGGTCTTAGGACCGAAATATGTCGGAGCGTTTTTAATGTTTTAATGTGTAAATTTTATAAATTTTATATATGTGCAGTGGTTGGTGTGATAATTTAGTAACTCGACAACATGCACGGTGTAACAATGAAAACAGTAAAAGAAGAATTCATTTATTCCTCAAATAAGGAGGCCAGAATTATTTTCCACTGCACAGACAGCCTGAAATCTCCTACAACACACCGTAAACCTGCATATATGCTTCCTACTCTTGTCTCAAAACATTTCATAATTCAAATTCATTAACAGTGTTGGAAAATATTTCACGCTTTTCCCCATGTTCTCCGTTGATAAATAAGTATAAACAATCTCGTATGTATGTGTTTGTGTAGGTACGTAGGCACTATACTTATTATGTCGACATTTTGAAAACAAGAGCATCAAAAATGAAATTTTATGCAGCGCTGAAAGTGTATTAACAACGAAATATCAAGTACCGTCGACTTTCTGACGCAGCGCAATGTGCGAGTGTGGGTGGGAAATTGATTACCCAAATGGATTTTTAAACTGCAGCAGCTCGGAACAGCGAACCGCAAACGTTGAGTTGCGGTTTGTATGGTGATACATTTAGAAGAATCATATTTCTGGCGAACCTGTGCCTATGGAGTAGAATATCCATCACAGGAGGTGGCTTCCGTATATGAATTCCTTTATTTATCTAAACAGCTTGTGCTGATAATTTTCATTTTATTACCGTGCAATTTTATCAATGTTTTTCAAATACCAACTTATTGCACTATTTATTTACTTGATAAAAACACACGTTAAAATACGTACGTCTAATCCATTAAAATTTTAATATATCACTCCTACATGTTTCAATCCTTCCGGATCATCAACAGGGAGTAAATATTCCTATATATGAAGTTATTGAATATTTCTATATTTTTTTATATTATTGGTATGATGGCGGCATGCCTGTGGTTGTATAGGTTATGTTGTGTTCGGTTGGTCTGATCGTTGCCTGTCCTGTGTCGTTAGACATACGTATTTTAACGTGTGTTTTATCAATTAAATAAATAGTGCAATAAGTTGGTATTTGAAAAACAAAGCTTGTTCTCATGTTTCCTTCAAAGTCACCAGGCATCTTTTTGAAGCAGAAAATGTTTTATCACTAAAATACGTTAGTCCTTCTGTCACTCCGTGAGACAAAACCTTTTGAATAATTTTCATGAAATTCGGTGTAGATGTTCTTCAAAAGAGCTAAGCTGAATTTGACGAAAATCTTTTAGATGCATCATCCCCGTTGTGTTTTATGCAGATTAGGAGGGAGTAGGTACGTCAAAACACAACTGTCTTTGTACCTGTTTTATTAGTTTGACGACGCCATGTTTTAGCCACTGTGGGTCATCCTCAGGTCACAAAAATGTATAATGAGGAAAACTATACAGTGTAAGATCATTAGTTGTGGTACATATTCCGAACTTTCAACGAGATCTCGTTGTTATGCGGTATATCCGTATTGAACTAATAACATGTTCGACTGTTCACTTTAACTCTATCCACTTCGCTAGTCGAACATTTTCATTAGTTCAATACGGTTAAACCGCATAACAACGAGATATTGTTGAAAATTCAGAATATGTACCACAACTAATGATCTTGCACTGTATAATTTTTACTCATTATACATTTTTGTGACCTGAAGATGGCCCACCTTGGCCGAAACATATCGTGAGCCTAATAAATCAGATACAAAGACAGTTGTGTTTTGACGTACCTACCCCCTCCTAATTTCATGAAAATCGCTGCACGAAGGAACGTAGTTTTCCTACGGACGTAAATGAAATTAAAATATTCTTGATTACCGTAAAAGTGTAAGACATTACAAAACAAATGAAACCTTGGTACAGTCTGTAAAATACCATTTGCAGTAAATCTTATCCTTGCACCGTGCATTTTTGTGGAATCACTTCTATTATCAACCAACAACTGCACTTATATAAGTGGTAAGTGCTGTTGTTGGTTGTTGGTTGATAATAGAAGTGAAAATTTGCAGTCTTGTTTTATCACAATTTTCGGGCAGAACAGAAAAGAAAACATGTTCTCTCCTACCCTTTCGATATAAGGAATTTATTAATTTGGACTGCTTAAAGCTAGAGATTATTTTGTAAAAATGCCTAAATTAGATTAAATGATTCAGCGTTTAGTTAATTTTTAAATCTTGATATTAAGATTTTTGTCCTAACCTCATTTATTTACTTATTTACAGTACATATTCAAGTTAGTGTTATGTCAGCAAATTGAACTTACATTTAATGAAGAATCTAGTGAAGTTCAACATGTGGAGCATAGCTTTATATGGCGCTGAAAAGTGGGTACTTTGAAAAATAGGTTATAAATACCTGGAAACTTTTGAAATGTGACGCTGGAGAAGAATGGAGATTAATTAGAACGATATATTTTTTTTTTTATGGTTCCGAGCATCGCTGATATTTATTAATAATTGCCCAACGAGAAGCAACACAAAGCAGTCTGTTTATTATTCTGCAAGTTCACTCTACATGTTTCGGGTGTCAACCACACCCATCATCAGGAGTACGCATAACTGTAACTACACCCGAAACATGTAGAGTGAACTTGCAGAATAATAAATAGACTGCTTGGTGTTGCATGTCGTTGGACAATTATTGATACAGAACGATCGTGTAATAAATGAAGAAGCATTACATAGGGTCAAAGACGAATGGAACATCCTAGATAAATAAAAAAGGAGGAAAGCTAAGTGGATTGGTCACATCCTGCATAGGAACTGCCTTCTAAAACACATTATTGAAGGAAAGGTAGAGGGAAGTATATACGTGGCGGAAAGACGAAGAAGAAGACGTAAGCAGCTACTGAATGACCTTAAGGAAAAGAGAGGATACTGGAAATTTTAAAAGGAAGCACTAGATCGCACTGTGTGGAGAACTGGCTTTGGAAGAGGATATGGACCTGTCATGAGACAGGTACGGATGATAATAATAATGGTGATAATTAGCCAATACACTATACATTTTGCTTAACTGTACTTTTCAGCAATTACTGCAAACTTCAAGCTTGGCATTCACAAATGCCAAATTTCAATGCACAGAGTGCATGTTACACACAAGCATGGCAGTAATTGTCGAAACATGTAGCGAAGTCAGGTTCATATTCGAGTACTAATTTACACAAATAGATTTGTATTAGAACGGAATTAACCCTGACGCTGGTTTATGTAAACACGGCACGAAAAAATTAAGCAGTAATTTTGATGCCTCTGTTGATGCTAATGAAGTAACTTCGTCCATGCACACTCTCCTAATAAGGGCCTGTCAAGATTTGGCTTTTCCTTGTCAATTGAAGAATACATTTTTTTAAAGGACATAAATTAGCACTAGACCAATGACGAACAGAAAGTCACCAAGGCCGCAGGTAGTAAAGTTTAGAAACTGTCTCATACATCCACTATGAGAAACGTTTCCTCGTTTAGATGTGATTTTTTAGTACAATTTGATAATTAATAATATAGAAATAGTTTTGCTATACCAAAAGTTACGATTTATTTGAAAAAAAAAACTACATTATACACCTTTAGAACCTCCTTTCGTACGCCATAAAATTGAATATGTTTCAGACTGAACCGTATTTATCAGACTGACGAATATCCAACATATGTTGCCGGTTCATACACTGAGTAGTGACAGATTATCTGTCTTTTGTATTAATAAATCATGATATGATGTGAGCCTATGAACTGTGTGTGAAGGAAAATAGTTGGTGCGGGGGCAAAGGGCCACTTTTTTCCAGATATCACTAGCCGTAGCCTCACGACTTAGCTGCCTAGCCCCCCCATGGATGTCACCAGTGCCTCTATTGAAATGACCGCAGCCTGAAGCATACCATTGACTTCGAGATTAAGGAAGCGTGGAACTATACATCCATAACTACATACGCCTTCATTGCGCGCACAGGAATATATTTGCCTTTGTCTATTATTAATTAATTATGAAGGTGCGGGGCTTGTTTCAGGCCACTGATGGACACTGATAGCGGTGGATAGAATTGTCGTAAAAATTACTTGCCTCTAAGCTTATATTAGGTAACTGGGCTACATCTGTTTTTACAGAACACCGTGCGGGCCAACAGAAAAATTTATCGCATAGAATAACATGCAATTTTAATATATCGACGTTAAATTGGTAGCAGATTTGTCGAAATATATTAGCGAGTTATGTGTGTGTGTGTGTGTGTGTGTGTGTGCATCCATCTATCCTTCGGTGTTTATTACTTCGATTGAAAATGTTGTAAATGTAACAGAGCGGATTGTGGGAAATATTTTTGTGATCAAGCGGGATTTTGCAATGAAAGAAACAAGGTTTAATAAATGTCAGTGGAAGTCGGCAGGAAATTATATATGTCCGCCTGATAATGGTTAAATAATAAATGTAAGCAGAGACGCAAAATTTATGTGGTTGCGGTCATTAGCAAAGGTATACATTTTAAAAACGTACTTATGTTTTATTTAATTTCCCTTTACTAACGATGGGTTTTTAACCTTTTGACGCCTAATGTCAACTATAGTGGTCGTACCGCACCGCTAACCTCTAAAGTTGCATGATATATATTTATTCAACAAATATAGGCACTGAATATTTTAAACATGGTATATATTCTCCGTTTTTTTCTCTTCAAAATGCAGTTTGTTTCATTATTCTAAAGTATTTGGTTCCTGTATTATTCACATTTTATATACAGGGTGTGCTAAAATTAAAAAAATAATTCCGGCGCCAAAAGGTTAAAAAGGGCGAATATTAATATTTTATTTAATTTTTCTTTAATAACCAGGATATTTTAAAAATTGCAATTTTTAATTTAATCCGTATTGGCATATTTTCCAATTTTTCTTCAATAACCAGGATATTTAAAAAATTGCAATTTTTAATTTAATACGTCTTGGCATACTTTCCAATTTTTCTTTAATAACCAGGATATTTAAAAAATTGCAATTTTTAATTTAATA
>Ga0136643_10012840_pt1 | contig 12501 bp, 7 predicted proteins | sample TergutLab28metaG_FD_96883 | JGI IMG/M metagenome (GOLD analysis project Ga0136643, IMG submission 96883) | Labiotermes labralis P1 segment gut microbial communities from Petit-Saut dam, French Guiana - Lab288 P1 (version 3) (version 3) | ecosystem: Host-associated > Arthropoda: Insects >...
AGTGCTGCATAGTCCTTGAAATCTGTTTTTTTTTTGTCAAAAGCTGGTTCACCGTCTAAACTCAGTTCGCATCCCAAATAATTAAATTATTTCACTTGTTCTAATATTGATCCGTCTATTTCTATTTTAGAACGCACTAGTGATATTATCCATATTTATTGACCGAAATGGGTGAAATTCGAAGGAGAAGATCCGTACGCAAAGCCGTTGACGTATTACGATTGTGAAGAGTGTTACATTGCAGGCCATAATTGTACTTTACTTCAGGGCGTAATTTAAATTATGCCCATAATTTTTTTCCCCGTTTATCTTCCGATTGGAATAAAATTTGCTAAGGAAATGTCCAGAAGGATTTACTGGGTGAATATAAATTTCGTGAAAGTAGGTAAGATGAAAGCAGTAGGCTACTTTTCTTTGGGGAGTAAGTGAATTTCTACCCATAATTGCTACAGTTTTTGTCCGATTTTAGTAAAATTCAGTATATGGGATCTATATGTAATATGTAACATTTTGGTTGTTTGTGATCTTCCTGAAAATTTGTTTAGGGATGCCTTATTTTTTTATGGTCTTAGTGAAATTACATTTTCGCGTGTTTAATTAAATTCTGAGACATTTTGAAAGCAAAAGATGCCTTCTTAAATCCTGGCTACTACGTCACGAATTCCATTGCTTGCAGCCTTAGTAATCAAGCAAAGAGTAATTTAATGTAATTATTGTAAAATTATTAATAATAATGAATTTTACTTCGCATACCGCAGGTGCAGTTTCGAATTTAGACCAAGACACCGCTTTTCCCTACTAAAATTTCGCGATTATCCTCACTCGCTTGAGGCTCATGCCCCGAAGAGTGCGTCGGTCATACGGCTACCACTCCCTTCTATATCTTTCCGAATTCTCCGTTAATCAATTAGCCTACTATGTGACGCTAGTTGTGTAGTCTGCAATACATACAAAATAACTCGGAACTGCTACATACCAGAACAATTAGCACTGCTTGAGGGAAATAAATGATTTCCAATGAAAAATAACTATGGAAGACACAGAGAAGATGAAAATAATTGGTTGGGAGTGAAAGTGGAGAAGAACAGATCGTGACAGAATACTGTTCTTTGATGAAAGATTGAGGGGGAGGCAGGAAGAAGAGAAAGATATGCCTTTGTGCAAAGCCGACTGACCGCTTCCCCTGCTTAGTATGCAACCCACATGGCATCCCCGTGTCACCAGCTGTGATTTATCGTGACATCATTTTGAGACCACAATTATGTTCTCTCCTGTTCTTTGTACTGCAACACTGCAACACACGGCGCCCCCTTCACCTCCACTTCTCCGCATCTCTGCCTCAGTCGCTAGTTGGCGAGTCTTTCTGGAATAACAATTGTCGTTTTTTTTAAAGAAAATGAGATGACTTAGAGGTTAGCTGCAAAATACGCTTAGTAATGAGTTACGCTAACAAGATATCTTCTGTGCGTGGAATTAGATATGTCAAAATGTTCGTACTGTCAGAATACGGAAGGTTTACGTTTATTGCTACTGTGGGAGTCTCCATCATGTTTGGCATGTTGAGGAAAATGTTAGATTTAAAGAAAACAACATAGTTGAGGATGAAAATTTATTTAAAGTAATTACTCTTAATACATGTAAAATTAGTAAATTTATTCTAATACTTGCAAAAATAATTAAATATGAAGTGTGGTTTTATAAATGTGTCGTCACTGCTTGAGTCTTCCCATACCGAGGAACAAGTTCGTCTACCAAGGACAGGCAAGTTCAGCAATAAATATTTCCTAGAGTTTACATTAGGCCTATTGTTAGGATTAAACAAGCAAAACTCTCAACACCAAATTGTATTCGTGTTCTTCCCTTAAAAGTTTTATTGCTTCCCGGCAGCAGAATTTATTCTACTGACTTCTTTCATTTCTCGTTTTGCTAAACATATTATTGCATGTCAGAACCGATCAAACGCACATTATTTCCTTTACAATTTTTATTAACATCTTTTTATTGGGCTATGAAAGCAATGGAAATGTGTAAAGCTTGAAAACCCTTTCAAGTGCATTTTCTCAATTTTACCAAAAACCTATCACCATACTTACTGCAGATATTTATCAAAGAACATTGTCCCGCATTGAGCAGTATAACTGATGGGAAAGCAAATGGCAGTCCGAATTAGACCTTCAGGTGACCGTGCATTGTGATATATTCTTATAATAAAACCAACTAGATGCACTAATTTTTCAAATTTATTTTTGGAACAAAACTCTACATATTTCGGACAGTTCCTCTGTCCATCATCAGTAGTTTTCCACCGCACACACAGCAATGGTATATTTCATACAGGTTTTGCTGACAGCTTGTGAGCAGGATCCGGATGGAACTGCAGTTCGGTCCTGATCCATCCATGGTGTCATGTCGTTTCATTCCTCGAGCTATTACCTCATCTTCGAAATTAAACATCACGTCACGATGACGTATGAGACACTGGAGTTTTAGTTCCACGCATTCTTATGCTTAAGTATGGATGTAAGCAGTCAGCTGCACTCACCGGTCGCTTTACCTGGCGAAAAAACCGTAGCTTCTGTTTTTAGACGGGTTGAGTGGGACCAAGAAAATGTCTCAGAAGTTCGGGAATAAACGCCAATTCCCTGGTGATTAAGAATGTAGCCTAGTCATTATACTGGCCAAGTTAAAAGTAGTAGACGTTAGTGTGTGTGTGTGTGTGTGTGTGTGTATGTTTGTGTGTGAATTTAGTGGCATATTTGAAAGAAAAATAACCATAATTAAATTTGGCCTAGCTTACTTATCGACACCCATCTTTCTGCTAGTCGTTCCTTCAGTGTGTTTTGCGCAAAGCTTGGATACGGCCGCTAGTATGAAGATTACCTGCAAATATGTTGAACAAGCAGTCTGATACAGCAAACGGTGGGTTTTCTTTCAGCTTGACTGGGTTTATACTCCTAAATTGTGACTCTAACTTTACCTTCTTACGGAACGCAAGTTTGGAGGTTTTCACAGAAGTGTAGTAGGGGATTCCCTTATACAGAAACGTGAAGCAGCGTGTTTGGATAGTTGGTGCACCCTTATCCAGAGAGGGAAAGTCACATCACTGAAAACAGGAATTCGGTGTTATGAAATGTTAGAACGAGTCTGACATGAACCGCGACTGGCCCTTTTCAACATATTAACGAAATGTAAAGTAGTGAAACTGAATTGAGAAGTTTCATTGCCTGTGTGACTGTTAGTTTCTGCATCCAATCATCTGATGAGCTCTGGTCCGACCTTACATGAACTGTGTTCCGTAATCAGTTAATATGTCTGGAAGTGTAAAAGACAGCTAATGTTTAATTAACATTTTAACCCTCTGAAATCCAAATTGTTCTTGTTAATTCCAACGGGTTCTTCTGAATTAATTTTCCACAAAATGTGTGATCTTCAAAGTTTAAAAGCAGCCACTTGATGACAGAAGTTGAGGGAAAATCAAAGCAAAAGACTGTAAAATCGCGTATCGATTTGAACTCGACGGTGGACTTAGTACAAAAGGTAGCGCTGGACCCGACATTGGAATATGAGGGTTAAACATACACTAGAAAGTTATTGATGGCTATATAGACTGGACTTGGTTTTATGCAGCATTAAGTGAAGTCCGAATTGCACTAAATCTGTTAATGCAAATCTCCAATATTTAATTTTAGAAAATGTTTCCAGCGGTGTGGAAGCTGATTTTGGTTTATAAACTGACAGAAACGGTGTTCGCGTGAGGCATGCTTTTGAAAATGGAGAATAATACTTCGTTTTGAAACATTCAAAGAGGCATCTGGCACTTATTTGTGGCAAAATGTCGCCCAATCTAGCGCCTGCAGACGGTACAAGTTGAGCTGCTGCCCTGCATTTCAAAATACTGATTTATGCAGTGCCTTTAAAATATAGTACTCCCAGCAGCGTGTTTCAAGTCCACGCTGTTCTCAGGAGAGGACTCAAGCAGGATTTCCCTGTGTATAAGGATTCCTCGCGGACGTGAACAACTCCCAAGCGGGTGATCCCACTTCAAGCCTTGACGAAGAGCAAAGATAAAGTGATTTTTAAACCGCGTCTAAGAAAATGTTACGTACTGCGTAAAGTGGCATGCAACTCCCTAGACGGCCCAGCATGCATCTTGAGAAGACAGCGGCGATTTAAGCTTCGTAAAAGATACTGTTTGTTGTCTTTACTACTTCATCCATTAAAGCACGTGGTAAATATATTCACACGGCGCCTGTTTCAACATTCCTGAGTTCTGCGTTTCTTCCCACAACCCGCAGGTTCATTTAAAGGAAAATTATGAGAAAACTAAGGAGGAGCATAAACTCAAGAAGAGGCAGGAAAAACTCACGGCATAAAAATATTTAATGAACCGTGGGAAACTTAGCAGAATTCCAATCTTTATGTACGATAAGAGAAATTCATAACTGTATGCAAGACGAAATCAAGGGCAGATTAAATTCGGGAACACCTGCTAACATTCGGTTCAAACACTCCTATATTTTTGTCTGCTGTCACAGCATATGAAGACTAAACCATACAGAACTATGATTTTGTGTGTTGTTTTATGTGTGTGTAATAGTCGCTCCATCGTGTTATGAGAAGACAATACAGGGTGAGTACAAAAAGGGTAGAGGAAGATATTCGTGAGCTAGAGGGCGGAAGTAAAAATTAGGAGGAGAGGTTTTTTTTTATTGCGAATCGTCAAGATTTGTAACTTTGTGCAGATATTAATAATGTTTCAAATCAAGGTATATGAGATTGACTGAGAATGTCATTAACTTGGGAAGGATAAAAATTCCTGTCCGGGTCCTGGGTCATTGCGAAACCCTGAAACAAAAACCACTTGAAAGATCTACGGTTCGATGGAATAGCAAATTCATATTGATGTTGAAGGAACAGGTGGCAAGTGTGAACTGGATTCTTCTGGCTCTTATGAGCGCGGTAATGACTTTTCAGTTTCCATAAATTGTGGAAAAATTCTGCGTAGCTAAACAGCTGTCATCATCACAAGAGGGGGTTTTGGGTTTAGTAAGTTCGGTTATTTAGATGCCGTTTAAATTTGAAAGATTCTAAATATTCTTCTCTGTACGGTTGTCAAATTGTGTACTGAGGGGTGAAGAGGTAACTTCTTACTGTAAGTGCAATTTACAACGATATACGTATTGCTCAGTGAATACGCTATGCAGTTTAGGGTATAGGGTCTTGACTTCATCGTCAGGCTAGGATGCGTTACTTATCTCCAAACTGTTGACAGGAAACCTCTTGGTCGCCATAACCGTACCACCCTGTAGCCAGTCCCTGTGCCGACAGGCCTTTCCGGGCCAACTTAAGACAGGTGTAGAGAGAAAAGTGTTGTCTTCATGCTAAAGAGAACAAGTAATAACGATAGTTTTAGGTCAGATGTATTCTCTTACAACATGTGTTGTCTAACAAGGGTGCGGCCTCTTGCGATGACAGCTCCCCGCTGGGGCTGACAGAAGAAACAACAGGAAAATATTTACTGTAGGACCGATCCACTGAACCTTTATCAAGTGGAAACAGCTCTCGCAGAAACGAAATTCATTCTGCAGCCATAGAGAACTTTAGTTTCTAATCTGTGATGCAGTGGCAGATATTTATCTCTCTGTCTGTCTGTCTGTCTATCTATCTATCAACCCAGCCAGCCACTTGTCTAACTACCCACCTACCTACTTACCTAATTTTCCGTCCATATATATATATATATATATATATATAAGAGCGTGCGGTGTTCCAAAATTAAATATCAGTGAGCATCAAAATGAATATAAAATGAAATAGCCTAATTAAAGAGCCATGTTTATGAATTCTGATTCTGAACTTTTTGTATATTAAATTTTGGGACACTGTATTATCTACAAGACTAACGAATGATCTTAATTGTTTGTATGTTAGCAACTATGTACAAATATGAAAGAAAATGATAACATTAAGGAGAATGTGTCGTATGTAAGCAACTGGTGTAGCAGTGCACTTCTCTGCCTAAGGAACTTATTAGCATACCTAAAAAAAAGCAGCACCAGTCAGTGAACATTTCTATTAAATTCAGTATCAACATAAATGTAGCTGTTTTTCCATAACTCTTCAAGCATATGCATATAGCTTTCATATTCAGCGAAATTGTGATTGCATAGTGTCCATAAAGATATAAAAAACGCATAAAGTGGCTCACACTGGAATAAATATAATGCAACCAATTATTGTCTAAACAAATGGAAGAACATAACCCTTAAAATATTGAGGTATTTATGTTACTTCTCATTTTTAATACGAAATAACTGCAGATTTACAAGAACTAAATTGTACTTTTCGATTTTAATCAGTTAGTTGATTTTTTAAAATTTAAATTTGTTTAGACTTTGTTTTCTTCTTTTCTTAATTCTGTCGTTCTTTTGATACATGTTTTCCCCAGTCCATTTTGGACTAATTCTGGAATCAAACTTGACTGCTTCCTACTCATTTCACAATTTACAGCACTTAAGAGGCTTGAGTTTGCAGTTGTGCTCTTCAATGTGCTGCGGTATATACGAGTGTGTGGTGCGCTGTAAAAGCCTTAGAAGGATTCTGTGCTAATATACCGTTATGTACATTATTCTGAAGAAAATGGAATGAAGTTACTTTCTATAGACCTTGCAGTTCATGTCACGACTTTGATGCTTTTCACACTCCCTTCACTCAAAATACGAGAATACTAAAATCGCTCCCTTTTATATAAAGTGCTCATATGTGATGACGGAGGGTTGCTGCCTCTAAAATATAAGGGTGCTCCAAGTTCATCTCTTTCACCCTTATTGCCCTTGGCAACATTTTGTCCTCTTTGCGTAAGAATAGGGGTTGAAGGGAGAGAGGGCAAGGGTGAATTGTTACATCAATTTATCAAACCATGAAAAACGAAATTTAATTTTCTACTCCATTACCATAATAGTGCATGCTTTGCTGTGATAAGCGAACAATATTGCGAACCGTGTCTGCCTTTTGATTTTTTCTCATCCTTTTATTGATTATAGACTTAATACGACTTTTATCACACATCGTAGGATAATAACGTAGTTAAAACTTTGTCAACCAGGCATCCAGCCATTTTACCGTAGAGTGCATAATTGTAATATGATATAATATAATATAATATAATATAATATAATATAATATAATATAATATAATATAATATAATATAATATAATATAATATAATGTAATATAATATAATATAACCTGTGTTCGTGACTTCGGAGTAACACTTCTCTGACACGTCGAGTGTTTCTCGACTGAAAGGAGTTGGTACATGTGACATTACTAAGAATTTTTATAATTCCGAAAAAATAATTTGTAATTTTAACACCCACAAAACAGAGCTGTACATAACACCTCATAAAATTATACACAAGTGACATAAATGCAACCAGCAGTAATGACAGAAAATGACTGGTAATTAATTTAATTAAGTTAAAACAAATAAAATGTAAGGTAAACGAAGGAGTTGGCTGAAGTCAAACGCAACCTGCCACCTTACAGAATGACTCTTCGTGATTGGGCTACGACCGAAAATAATTTTAACTCTTCTTTAAGCCCACATAAAATAATGTGTTCAAATTCCAGTCTCCCACACTTTACAATTTAGAAATGTAACAGCTACGAAGTTTGATCCGTCAGAGGATCGAATCTCGGTGCAAACTATATTTTCCGAACCTCTCTAGACTGAACTTGGAACCAAACAAAATTCTTGTAAAATGGGTCGTGTGTCTCTTTCCCGGGGGTACAGCGACCTGGGCGTAGCCTTGACCACCCACCCCCATCTAGTTCTGAGGTTAAGAAAAGAGTACAGCTAAACCTCTATTTCCTTCTGGACCTGTTTAGCCTGCTATCAAGTGAGATTTACCTTTTGACCTTACGAAGTTCGGTAGGAAATTCAAGTAGTATATTTTCTGTAGTAGGTAAGTTTTCATCCTTTTCATAGGCCACGCAGGCCCTTGGGGTAATTAGAGGCATATCTCTACTCTTTTCTAGGATGTTCGGTACTAGATGGAGGTGGGAGGGGTCAGGCCCACGCCCTGGTAGCCTCTACCCTCGGGAAAGACCCGATAACCATTGTACAGGAGGCTGGGTGAGCCCCAGTGCCTGTCTGTTCGGGCCACCGGGATTCGATCCCGGACCCTCCAACCCGCAGCTCAGTCGTTATACCTACAGAACTACCCAGCCCACATATTTTCCGTAGTATAATGTATTTAATACATCAACCTTCATGACAGACCCATTAAAATGACATTTAACTCTTTAAACACCGAGTTAAATACCATTTGCCATTTGCTGGCATTATTAGGAGCTCACCATATTCTCCACCTTCGCAGGTTAAGGGTTAAAGTAAAGCAGAGTCGCAATACAATACACGTTGTGACACGAAGTCTTTTGAAACCGTCTTGTGGCTCTGCGAATGAGACGGAGCTATCAGTGCGGTAAGAATCCACGTTAATACAACAGTTGTTGCGTACGAGATTCCGTTAATTAACTTTATTTTATCTCTTTTTATGAACTTTCTTCCTTGTTCTAATTCCGGAAATGTAGATTTTTTTTAAAAACACCGACACTTCTGAACTAGTGCCAAGGAACGACCTTAATCAGTGCAGCGGGTAACATTGCCGATGCTGCTTTCCCAGTCCAACAGAAAGCTCGTTCCATTACACTGCACAATTCCCTGGCATTCCACCTACAAGTACCTTTTCATATAGTGTTATCTATTTGTACACTTCATTGCGCTGACGGGGAACGTTGGGTTATAAACGATCTTGCGGCGATGACAAGGCCAAAGTGATGTAGAAGCCAATGTCCATTGTAACCATATTGCGGTTTAAGCTTTCCGCTTTGCACAGCTACATTAAACAATCATTAAAGGAACACATTTCATGCATGCCTACAATTAGGAACTTCGTATTATTTGCAGTTTATGCAAACAAATAGGCATACAGTAACTGCAAGTAATAAAATTAGGTGGGTTATTTCCTTCACGGCTGTTAGCACCGCCTGACCACATGTTAGCCTTCTCTGTGATTTGTACTCGCGTTACTTAGGAACATGAGCAATTGTAGATGACTTTCAAAATAAATACTTTATTATAAATAAATGTATTTTCCAAAGGGGTTTCTTCGGAAAACTCAAGAGGTCTTTAGTCTTGAGAATAATTCTGGTGAATTTTCACATTAAAGTGTGACATGTAATAAATATTTGCATTGATTTCTTAATATTTTATGTTGTTATCTTTCTTTATTTCTCCACTAACTTTGCAGAGTATGTCTGAATTCAACAATGCCATGTGGACGTATTATATAATGTAAGACACTGAGTTTTGTGTCTTGTTAAATAAACTGGTGTGGAGCAAATAGAGCTGTGTGTGTGTGTGTGTGTGTGTGTGTGTGTGTGTGTGTGTGTGGGTGTGTGCGCGCGCGCGTAGGCGCGGTTTATCTTGAAGACTTCCATTGTTGTGTCACGAGGCAACTGCGCCCACACTGGTTTTTTTCGTGATCTTGAATGCCGCAAATATTTTGTTTTTACTTCATCTGTTGTCTATTTTCGGCCCTTCTATCTGAAGATGGCTACATAAAGAGCGCCCGAAACGTACATATATATGTGTATACATATGTATATATATATATATTTGTGTATTTGCGCCATACACAATATAAGAAGGAATTCTCCGACAGTGATTCGTGAGAATATTTTCGCAAAATAAAGCACTGGGCTATGGTGTTTGTTACTTCACGCACGTCGCGGTCGTCTGGGTGGCACTCCTGCTCCGTATTTTGAAGTTTTGAATATACTGGGACTGAAGACGAACTTTCCTGCATTTCTCTTTGGCTGTAGCCAAATGTGGGATCTTCGTAATTCTCAGCGCCACGTAATTTGAGGCATTCAAGTTCTTTGTAAATCCATACTTATATGTGGTTGGGTCGAATGATTTAGAACACAACGCTGAAGGATTAATACACAGCTGGATAGCCCGCACTGAGCCATGAACATAATTTAACACCCTGAATTTGAGAATAGCGCAACCCAACCAAAAATTTTGAATTAATTTGCGATTTTTTAATGTTTGGGATAGAAAAAAAGAATTTTGGTAGCTTCAAGAAGTCTACACGACATTTCCATGGATACAGACACAGCTCGGGGGTTGCTGTCAGTTTTTGACGCGTCTTCTGCTTCAATTCTCCACCCAGAAAACAAACAGAGCAGCTTGATATGGGCGGTCGGGCCGTCCGGATGTTATGTTACCTGTCTTCTACTTAAGTTCCCGCTTCCTTCATAATCCAATTAGTAGTAATATAAGTTTCATGGCTGCTTTGATAAACAACGGGGGGCCTCTTTGTTGACAAATGAAGACGTTCGTCCAAACATAACTTGAAATGTTTTACTTTTACCTTCCAGCGTCTTAACATCACTGAGATATGGCGATCATAACACACTGATGCTAATATTTGTTACGAAGGAAACAGTAGCCGCAGGTCCTTTGGTACTTAACTGTGACACATTAAGATGTGACTCGCTAAACGAATTAAATTCTTATAGTAAAATGAGAAGAAGTGCTCTAACCACGTGGTTTCGTCACACTACAGGTGTGATGATAACCAGATGCTGTGTAATACAATGTTGACCTCTTAATGATGAGCACATAGTGCTCGAAAAATGCAGAGGCATTTAATAAACTTATTATAAAACAAGATTTTGTGCATCAAGTTGGTTAGTTACTAGGATTGTACTGAGAAGCACTGTCAGCATTACAACAAAGAAAGCTAAATATATTGTGTGTCTTGGTAGTCACATTTGAAATATTAGGGAAAAAATGAAATAGAGACTACATAATAGGATTTTATAAGATTTGCTGGGAGTTATTTGATAAGGCAGGGGAAAAATAAGAAAAATACTTTACTGCAAAATAAGAAGGAAGTTTAAGTAAAATATCAATTAATGCGGAAACAGTGCCTAATTATGTTGCGCCATAACGACAGATAAACTTGGAATTCCAGCACAGCACTCTCCAGCACAGCACTCTTCAGCACAGCACTCTTCCAAATAACAGAGGGAAGTTTGAATGCCCAAACCTAGATGGAAAGACGAGTTTTAAAATCTCTCATTATTTGAACAGGCTCAGAACACCCAGTCGCTGAATTGTATGAAAATTTTGAAAGAATTAATTTGCTGTGTATACTTGGAAGAAAGAAAACTTTCTTGTATAATTTTGGGTGGATAACCTCAATATGTATATCCGTTGCAACTTGTTTGAGTACGTGAGAGGAAAGTATACTTTTTGAGATGTGTGATATAAAGGAGTGGATTGGATGAAGTGATTCAAAATGTGTTTAACTGTGCCATTTGATAATCGTAGTAATAAGAATAATTTCGTAATGTTGAGAGTTTAATGGCTGATGGTGAGTGAAGCGCTGAAGATTTCTCTAAACAAAAGTTAACAATTTCGATGTGTTTTTTTGGCGATATTAAATTATTCCAAATATTCTGTTTTATAGTGAATAACGAAATATCTGTTGGATGGAGCTGTGTGTGCTGCACACTGAGGTGTGGCACTTTGTTTGAATGTTTTTCAGCTTCACAATTTCTCATCATTTTCTCAGTTGCGAGTGTCTATAGTTTTGCAATAATGAGGCAGTTTGTTTCGTGCCCTTGGATTCTGCTGCTGTTTACCTTACCCTTCTATGTATCCTCCCATCTACAACTTTTAATTTTTTCCTCACATACAATTCGCTCCAAATGATAAGGCCCGTGTTTTGTCACCTGCACTGTGGAACCACAAGATTTAAACTACTAACAGCAGATTGTGAGTATTCATGCCGAGGAGCAGGTACAGCAAAGTTATGAATGGCAGCAGGGAATATGAGTTTGAAATTGTAGACTAAGGAACAGGCAGAGAAGCTGGACAGTATTATGCTGGCTGAATCAGCAGGTGTACAATTTAAGAGAAAGAATTAAACTGGTTAAAGAGAGGTGTAATAATATGGAGTGTCAGGATACTCGTATAGCGGCTAAATTACGGACAATCATTCATTAGCTTTCATCGCAACTTGTACATTAGTTGGGGCCAGATATCTTGTATAGAATATTGAAGTACGAAGGAAATTCAAGGCCTGATCTCAAATAATAATAATAATAATTATTATTATTATTATTATTCGCGTAAATGGCAATGTCGTCGGGTGTGTGTCGATTACGTTTTTCTTCGACGTGCCTGCATTTGTGGCCGAGGTTAAAGTTCATGGAGTTGTACTGACGTTCACGTATGGATTCCTGCAAAACCTTGACGTTATTTATGTTTAACTAATTTCGGGAGATACACTGCAGCTGGTGCAATCGTACTTGGTTACTTACTGTGCCTTTGTTTTGGACCAAGTTGGAGGTGGTAAGTCTGATGTGAAAGGAAAACACCATTCCTGGCGACGTTGGAAGAAGAAGAAGAAGAAGAAGAAG
>Ga0136643_10012844_pt1 | contig 12499 bp, 7 predicted proteins | sample TergutLab28metaG_FD_96883 | JGI IMG/M metagenome (GOLD analysis project Ga0136643, IMG submission 96883) | Labiotermes labralis P1 segment gut microbial communities from Petit-Saut dam, French Guiana - Lab288 P1 (version 3) (version 3) | ecosystem: Host-associated > Arthropoda: Insects >...
GGGGGGGATTTAATTCCGGCGTCAAAGGGTTAATGAAGACAAATGACTTAGAGAATGAAATGTAACATCATTTGGTAAAGAGATACCAATGTTTCCGAGGAACCTTTCTACCAAACTACAATGTATTACATCTCATAAAAGAGTAATTATCACACTCAGTGCCATGAGAACCTGATATCTAATAACTTAAGCCTTCGGTATGATGGTAGTGGTGATGGTGGTGGTGCTGAATGAATTTTCCTCTCAAATCATACTCACCACACCTGTCTTAGGGTCAGTAACCTCCCTGTAAAGCCAGATATCCAGGGAGTAGCCACTGTCATTTGCCAGACACAATCTCACATTGGTCATCTCACTATTGGGCGATGGTCTTATTGTCATCTTCAGCTCAGCCTGCAGTACCCGCAGCTTCCAAAGTCGAGGGCCATATCGCATCACCATACTTGTGACACTCTCTTCAATCTGCAGCATTAAGCACTCAAGACAATACTGCTGATAAACTGTTCACTACTGTGTGCCAAGTTGCCTCTATCTGAAGATATGAAATGTACTCAAACAGCAGACAACAGAAAAACATGTTCTGTGAAAAGTCAAAAGGTAATTTCATATCTTCTGTCTAGATTTTATTTCAATCTGTGCCATTTGTAAGCATTGGTTTGTATTTAATTCTAGAGCAAAAGATTTGTACATTGCAATGACTTCATAAAAAATGGAACACATATCTGAAATTGTGTGTGATTTCATGGCATTTACAACTTTATTAGCAATATAAGAATAGTGTCCTTGTTTTACGTTTATGTTTTCATCAATGTTTTTTATATTGAACAATTCAGATACTACAAATAATATTTTGTTTTAGTGCAAAACATTTAAGTGTCCTAAGTTATATAGAGTTAAAATATTTATTAGTTTAAAGGTCACCTATATCTTGTATTCTGTAACGACTTATGTTCACTGATGCTAGAAATGTTTTAGCCAATTTTTATTCCACCATGTTGTAGGTATTTAAAATAAAACCACAAAAGCGAAAGAGAACTGTACCCAGAAATGCAAACCTCACAGAAGATTTCATTACAGAATTACTAAGGAAACGTTCACAAGAATATGATAAATTCTTTCCCACTGACTGTAGCAAAAATCTCAAATCAAAACAAAAAATAATTGAGATTTCAGTTTGATAAGGCAATAATATGACCTTTTATGTGTTTTAATAAGTGTTTAGCCTGATGATGACCCTTTAGGGTCAAAACATGTTACAATAAGTATGACAAAGGAAGTTTTGTTGCTGATTTTCACTCCTCTAACAGAGAAAGTTTCTTGGGACAAACTCCAAAATTATGAAAATATTGTGTTGCTAAATACCCATAACAGGTTAGGAACTCAGAACACTGGGAAAGCTAACAACACTAACAACTGTGCATACATACGAACACAGGAGTTTTACCTTAGCAGCGTCCATTATCACGGTAGGCAGGAAGTTCAGGAATATGTGGTTACAGTCAGTACGCTTTGCTTGAGGATGTGAGAAACCCACTTCCAGTTCATCCATGGCTTCCAAAAGCACCCGCTCAGCCTCGTTGTGCAGGTATTCAAATGATGCTTCCTTAGTGATCAGATCTGAATGACGGATAATGGCCCGGGCAAAAAAGCGATAGTCCGTAACCTCTTGCCCCTTTGCCACCTGGAAATAATTTCTTTTTTAATTAAACCTTCAATTAAAAAGGCTTACTGCAATTTGCTGGGCTCAAGGGAAGCAACTTTTATTTTGTTTATGCTTTTAAATCTTGAATAAAATGATAAATTTGGTATGAAAGCATGTAACTGAATTCAAGATTCTGTTTTCATTACTGAGTACCAAACCAGTAGAAATTTCACTAACTTCTTTGAAATAATGGTAAATCTATATACTTATGCCATACAACTACAACCACAGACACTATTTATGACAAATTCTCTCATACTTATTTATTAATTCAAATGGAAAAATTCCAAACCTACATACAGCATCAACCTACTTTCATGACATAACCAAATACATATAATAGTAAGTCATGAATATAACAATACAACAACAACAATAAAACATATACAACTGCACAGCAGTCAAAGGTAATTTAGGGAATCCAAATTTGCATACTCTATTTGGTGTACCTTAATTTGCATCTAAATGTAGCTACACATGGTCTGAACAAAGAATTAATATTCCATTACATCCTATTTAGTTCATGGATGTGCTGATAATATTAGGATGACTGTGAGTACTAAACTGATATGGATTAAAAATATATCACTTGTGGTCTCTTTGTAGGCATGATGCCTAACTTGAACATGCCAATGCATGCTAGTTGCAGTATATGGGGTTAGGGACTGACCAGAAAGTGCTGATGAATTTATGCAACTACACATTAAGCAAATTTCTTATCTGTCTGTACCACACACACTCCTGGGGTGAAATTTTCATCTCCCAACCAACTTTACAGATAACTGGCATAAGTTTGTACTGGAGTGAGATTCACACTAAAACTCAAATGTTTCATTTTGACACATGCTGGCCCACTGTAAACACTACTTCACACAAAGCTGTAACTGAACTTTATTAAACTTCTAGGAAATAAACCCATGATACAAAAATGTGCACACAGCTCAAAATTAGAACCCTGTAAATTTGATACCAGTTTTAGAAAACTGAATTTGACTCTATGCAATACATGATCTGGTCTTTATCATCTGTGCTGAGACATGTATCTCTACAAGGAGAGAATTAAGACCAGCAGCAGGAAAACTGCAAAATACACAGTTCACAACTTTGTACCCCAACTTTAACACACCTATCTGCATACCATACAGATGGCAAAGTTTCCACTACATCTTCAGATATTAAATGTTGAGATGCAGACATTAGAGCTAGTTTGACACAATAAGAACTATGTGAGATTTAAGGTTCACTCTGAAGATGGAGGCAGCCAGTTGTGAATTTCTATCAGATCACATAGCATCACAACCCAGATGACAGTATTCTTACAAATGTAGGGGGGAGGGGGGAGGGGGGAGGGAGAAGGGGTAAAGTTTTTGGAACACTAAACATAGTACAACTTACTTGCGTTAACAACGTTACCTTGGCTTTACCCAGATAAAGGTGCATTTTCATATTTGAGGTTGGTAGAGCCTCAAGGTCATATGTGCGCATTCTGTTGAGCTCAAGCTGAAATGCCATAGCTGGTTCAAGGTGCCGGTAGATTCTGTCTTCTGTGTAGTTGTCTCGGTAACGGTATGTGAAGAATTTCGGAAACTGGCGTCTGCAAGAAAATTGTGAGTCTGTAATGACCAACTCTTGATTTACTTAAGTGTTATTTTTAGAAACTTGTAACTAGATTACATGCCATCAAATTATATTATAATTTGTGAATGATGTATTGGAAAGAATATTGTAAGAAGCTGTCATTTTATGTTTTAAGATACACCTCAGGATTTGGCTGTAGGGATAGCTGGCTTCTGATCCTATATTCAAATGACATGACTCATAAATATGTAAAAGCAGTGCCAACCACTGAACCATAGTAAATATTCAATATGTGCACACATATATAAAATAAATAGATTAATAATATAAATAAATAAGTCTATAACTATACAAATAAATACACAGTTAATACACAAAGAAAGTAAAAAACCGACACAACCTAATCTAACACAGCCCAACCAAAAAATTAATTAATTAATCAATTAACAAATAAATAATAAAATAATGAAATAACAGATTTCATCGATAAGAGATTTTATATGGCGAACAAAAACACTGGAGAAACTGAAAATGTATTCTTATAGGGTAGCATAAAAAACCAACTTAGTGTAACAATAAGGTCAAGGAAGGAGATAAGAAATATGGTGAGATTCCATTCAGTAATAGGTCTACTCACAACAGGACAACACACGTCAATATGATGACAAAGTCATGGAGTCTATCCATAAATATGAAAAAAAAAATTCTTTACATTACTTATGGTACTCTTAAATGAGATCTTGTAAAACATGGATTAACAAAGTTTCACTGCATAATTTACATTTGTTGTCCTGGAACATCATGTGAAATTCAAAAGGAAACACATTATTTCTTTCTATATTCCAGAGCTTAACTGATTAACTTTTGTTTCATTACAATACAAATTCAGTTCTCACCTCACAAGTACAGCAAATGTAATCCGTCTAATGCCCCTGTCAGCAAGTTCTTCCCGATTACTGCTGCAGAAACCACCAAACATTTGGCTTAATGTAGAGTCATCTGTGTCTCCTTTGTCCCTTATGCCCACACTCAAGACATGGATTGGTTCAGATTGCTGTCAACCATAAACACACACTCAGTGTCAAACTTACCACTAATAAGTAAAAAGGTAAAGCAATCCCATTACAGGCCTGAACAGGCCCTGAGGGTTCCACGAGGTTGAGGCTCCCAGATTTCATGACAGTCGGCACATGAAGGTGGTAAAGTTGTCAGCCCTAGGCACCAGCCGCCCTTACCCCCAGGAAATAATCCTGGTGCTCATTTCTGTTAGAGACTAAGTAACCTCAGGGCCATAGTGTGGCTGGAAGGATTATGTCAATGACACCATCAGGAATCGAACCCGTGACCTTCTGGCTTCAGGTGCAGTGCCTCAACTAACTGTGCCACCGTGTACCCCACCAATATGTAAAGTTACAGAGAAATCATCAGAGCAGCAGATTAAGCATTTTCCAAGAAGACTACATTTTAAGTGTCCAAATTCATAATATCAAACAATTTTTGAATTTATCGGTTCAGCCCTGTTTACATGGAATATCAGACGCAACAGTATTTTCCACAGTTGACTGCTAGTTAGTAAGCACACATCCTAATTAAGGATGTTATATTTCATCATACTAAATGAAACAATAAAGAAACACAAAGTGCTGATCACAGTAACAGCATAGGATGAAAAGATTAATTTTGTAATATCCAAAGCAGCTTAAATAAATAAAATATGAGAAAGGAGGCACTGTACTGTATGCAATTTACACAAAAAATGTTGCTCTTGTAAATACATCTTTGTTGAGGTTACAAGACTAATTATTTCAGAAACATGACCATTATATTTAACAGGATCCCTTATTCTGATCACTGCACAGATAACTGGCCTTTAAACCCTATTTATATAAAACACAAAACCAATACATAAACTGAACACACAATGAGGAAGTCACACTCATCGACCTGAATGTGTATGTACTATTTCTGACACCACTCAATTAATTTCAACTCAATTTTAACAGGTCACATAACTCAAAATTAGCTCCCTTAACAAAAGTATGTACATGACAAAAAATATTTGACACCATCAGAGAGACATTAGATCACATGGTTCACTGTAAAATGTTAAAAACAAAAAACTAACAAAGTTTTATTTCATGCATATATACTGTGTTGCAAGGAAAACTGCATTACATGTCTACTGTATTTAGTACAAAGGAATCAGCTTAGTAGCCTGAGATCAAGCCCATGTAGTCTTTATGTGCAATTTCTGTCATATAGTAGGACATGCCCTAATGACAAAACAATCTATCACAGTTCAGACAACTGACAGAAAGAGGAAACATCTCAAAGCAGACATCACAATGCATAATCCATAAAAGTGTGTCATATGTATCAAGCAATAATATGTTCAAAGCCCCAGGATGTTTATTAATAGAACAGTTTTCAAGGCAGATTACAGTGTGCATGGTTTTCATGGTGCTTACATATGGAGAGTGTTGAAGGTACACAAGCTTGTTATTTCCTAAAACTAACTTATGAAGTTTTCATTTTGCACTTTATGAGCTAATAATTCTGCAAATAGGAAGTTCTTTTTCAGTACCCTGATATCTCATTATAATAAACAGTTTTTATTTAAAATACGTCTGACAGAGTACATATGTCAATAAACAAAAGAAAATGAAATCCTATGCAAAGTAATTCTTTGCTGTTAACTGATTCTGTCAACCAAAGGTGTGTATCTGTGATAAATGAGAAGTAAGCCTTTAACACAAAGAATCAATTTTTAAATACTGTACACACAAAAATGTGTACACCTTCTCACTTACTTAATTCACGTTTTGACTCCACAGATCTACATCAACAAATTCTTAAATTCATAATGTTTCAGGATTTTAAACCAGCTGAATTTAGTACCTTCTGTATTTCATCTGGATTTGCTCTACTATCCCCAACAGACATACTGATATTGATACTTGTGCTGAGTCGAGATTCACTGCCACTCTCCAGTGCTTCCAGCACTTTGGGAGATACAACAGCTGGCGATGCCAGGTCTTCCAGTAGATCCAGCATCTCATCTGCATACTGGTCAAATTGTGAAAATGATTCAAACGCAGCCATGCACCCAGTACGCAGACAGTTGGTAAGTGTGAGTGTGGATTCAGGTGGTTCGGCTGTAGTCTCTGCCCTCCTTCTGTTGTGTGGTATCCTGTGTTCCAGTAACTCAGTTAAATGACAGTTACCCAAATATCATAGGGACCAGCTCCCTAACACAGCACATAGCTGCAGTCAGCATGACATGGCCACTGCTACCCTCACCTCAAAACAGCCAGGCACCATTATGCCCTTTCAGAAACATTTTACTCTGCTAGGAAAACATTTTGAGTGTTCTATTAGAATTTCCTTCAGTTTTACATTAATATTAATATATATTGTTATACATCATATTAATCAGCTATTCCTGAACTATAATACATTTCATCAAGATTCTCCATTGTTTAAATTACAATGAAAACTGCTATAAATTATAAACCAGAGTTTTTGAAATGGGTAGGATATGCCCAGTGGTGCATGCACAGTGCTTTCCTCTGCACCCCTGCACTGACAGCTAGCAAGCAGTCCTCTCCCAAACTACATGGAGCCTAGCCATCTTTGGTCAATCTGTTAAGTCTAAAAAAGCACCACATGTAATTCAACACTTATTATTCAATCCAACTAACCCTCTGGAGTGGCATTTATGGTTCAACATCTGTAATAAAGAAGCACACCAGTGGACATGGTTCTAAGCCAATTCCATCCACCTCCAATCATCACAATCCACATTTCCCCATCAGATACAGCATTAACTGCTGAACCTATACCAGTAAATTAAAGTATGTAGCAGAAGGTTCAAAGTGCCCATCAGCAGTTCTCTGTGAGTAATACCTGCAACTTTACACTTGCACATGTCAATAATATTTCAGTAACACAACACTTCTTGCAAACATGTCTCATTTTGCCAAATCATGTGCGAACTACTGGAAAACTAAAGCAATTGAATAGACTTTCACATTGTTCATTCCGTACATTAAAGGTAAAGGTACAAGGTAAAGGTAAATTTCACCCTAGAACAGGCCACAAAGGCCCAGATGGGAAGTAGAGGTATAGTTCTACTCTTTCTTTAACCTCAGCGCTAGATGGGGGGTGGGAGGTCAAGGCCATGCCCCGGTTGTTGTACCCCGGGGAAGGCCCAGTACGCATTGTATAGGAGGCTGGGTGGGACTCAGAGCCAGTCTGGACAGGTGTGGAAAATATTCATACCGTGCATTTTCCTACATTCTATATTTTAACCAACAAAATGCACTAATTAAAAGACAATAAAACAAACTTCAAATACCGACTCCTACATGTTTTGGCACCAAGGTGCCATCCTCAGGGAGTTAAATAAAAACAAATGATTGTAACATCATTAAAACATATACCAATAAATAGTTTTACAACATGCAAACATGTCAATAGTGCAGGTGCTGGTTAATTTTTTGAATCTGCACTACTGAAATGCATGTATATTGTAAAACTATTTATTTCAGTATGTTGTAATGATATTTTGGTGTAAGCTCCCTGAAGATGGTGATGATGCCAACACATGTAGGAGCTAAGTAATAGAGGAAATATATAGACTGTAGAATTGTGCTTTTGTTGGTGTTACCAGAATGTTAATTAATCAACTGAACAGAGTTCCAAGATGCCTGGAATCCACTTAGACCTGTGGCCATTGTAACTTAAACTAAAATTAAATAAATGAGGAAAGATGAAAATAAAACCCTTGTTTTCTAAGTGTATTATTAAATGATACCATCCATTGCTGAGATTATGCAGCATTGGTGACAAATGAATGAATGAATCTGGAGCACTGGTGGAATGTTATTGACAACAGAAACTAATTTGTCCCAGCATCACTTTTTTCACCATAAACCCGAAATGTACCGACCTGGGATCAAACACAGACCTCCACAGGAATATGGTGGTGACTAAAAGCCAAAGCCAAAGAAAGCATGGCCATGAAAATGAAACATAATAGTGGAAAATGTGAGACCCACAAAGCAATACTACCATCTAGAAGATGTTTATGTTTTGTTTTTCTGTTTGAATTGAGGAGTTATGTAATACCTATTTGGATGTGATGATGGTAACAGGAACTGGAAATGTATGACACTGATTTCTCCTGAGAGTTCAAGCAGCTGGAGACATGTCAGTTCATATGAGATGTATGCTCGCCTGACATAAACCTGAAAATATTAAAGTAAAGACTTTAAAGAGGGATAAGTATGATAATGCAAAAGATGTAGATAGGACCAAAAACAAAGACATATATAAAAAAAAAACTGATTTACACATTCAAATGCATGGTCACACACTTCTGAAGCAACTTCTACTCTATTACATGCCTGCAGACAAGCTTCCAACATTATTCAGAGTTTTCCTTGTATGTAAGTAAGGAGAAGAAGGCTCAAACAATAGTCATTTAACACGCAAAAAACTACTTTAAAAATTCATGGTGTTCAAAACTTCTTTAAGAAGAATGTTCCTTGACAATGGAAACCTGACAGCTCAATGCCACTCTACAGTAACTCTATACTGCCCTCATGGAGGAGAGACTGCTCCACTAAATATCACGTTCATGACCATGACTGCAGGTACATAAAAAAATAGGGCACACCTGAGAATGCTTACTCTTACATGTCCCAAGACAGAAATAATAAACAGCACCACAGCAAAACTTTCTTCTTAGCTTGAATGCAGAAATAGTCTTTAATTCCCAGGTAGGTCTGAATGTGTTGGAACATGGACTGAGAAAAATATGCAGCTTCTGAAATGTGTTGAAAATGCTGGACTAACCTCAAGTGCAGCATTGCACACAGCCCTATTGGAATGAAAGAAGAAGTCATGCAGAATGTCAAAGATGGATGTCTCAGACAGAATGAGCTTCTGCAGATTCTCTGGGTGGAAGTCATGACCATACATGTCCACTGCCGAGAGGAAGATGGATTCCATCTGGTTGTGACGAAGCTCATACGCTGGCTGGTGAGCTGCAATCAGAACCTGGTAACCAACACAAGAAATAACAATTATACAATCTATGTGTTTTGCATTCTTTGAACAAGGTACATAAAATGGGGGCACTTCTTTATTCTGTTTGTTATCATCCAAACTGCTGTCTGGAATCTTAGCACTGTGAAAGCTTAACACTTAGGCAAATCTGAAATCCAAGCACAGCAGAGTTTTAAATGTAATACATACTTGTCTGGCTCTGAGAGCAACTCTGGAATGTTCACTCCTGTTGAGTGAAGTCAGTTCATTTAGAGTTGTTGAGAGTTCATCTGTAAGGCCTGGTTCATTGGACCACAAGTGATCAATCAGCATTGTGATCAACATGTTCTTCTTGGCAACCTATGCATAACAAATGGATGTCAGAATCTTCCAAAGCATGCAACATTACTGGCACAGGCACAAAATGTGTTCAGGTTCTCTTACTTGAGCATGAGAGAAGATTGTTGCAGTGACTGCTGCCATGTCATCTTTATGTCTCTCTCGCAATGCTGTCACACACTTGTCATAGCTGCCTGCAAGCATCATACAAACGGTAACACATATAGCAACCACATTACATGTAACTGTGCATAATATTATAATATTACTCACAGACCTTATTAAGTTGATCACACAAAATTAACATCAGAATATACTGTAGTTACCAACAAAACGGCTACCACGCTGTAGCCAATCATTTTTAGTATAGTTGTTTCCTAGGATTACTGGCATCAGTTACAGATGGTTCATGGCATGCGTTGTAAGTTAATCTGTCACTGTATATTCAGGACCGTTGGTGATAGGTAGGAGGGGAGAGATTTAAATGAGAAAACATTAGCAGCGGACAACGGACGCTAGCAATCCAATGCGAAGTCAGTCGTGTACAAGTGTGGTGTAGGTGGGAGTACGGAGAAGAAGACTGTGTTATTTTGATAAAATATGATTTAGTTGTTTAACTTGATACAGCACACCTTTTCTTCATTTTATCAACAATAAATTGAGTAAATAAAACAACAAGTAAAAAAATAAATAATTAAAACTATATGTGATTTGGTGAACCACACCTGTTTCCTGAAAGATGATCACTTGCCAAACTGAGAATGTGGGGACAACAAAGTTACAAAGGGTGATCATGTAGAACACTCAAAAACACAGATACCACAGAAAAATCTAATGATTTGTTCTAAAATATGAAACTGGACTAATTAATGCCCTTAAATTTACTCAGAAACTTCAAAAAGTCTCATTATCAACTGTCTAAAATATATTTAAAAATTTTCATTCCATAAATTGGTATTTAGAACTTTCATATATTCTGATTTATGAGTGCATCATGTACAAACGCTACAGGCATAGGTAAGAAAGGTACAGTAAATCTATAAATGCCCATGTCAACACTCTTTACACCCATGTTCAGCTAGTTACAGCACCTTGCTGGAACTGGCTCTCCACTCCATAATATTGTCGCAGGAGTTCATGGACTGCTGACTTCATCCGACCACGAATGCCGTGACGATATCTCTGCACTAACTGTACAATGCTCTGAGTTGTAAGGAAAAAGACATCCCGGTCTGCTCTTTTCTGAAGAGTTGCAGCATGACTAGAGACAAAGAGCATATAACATTAACCGTTGCTCAATGAGATATGTAGACAGGACAGAACACACAGCATTCAATGAAATTGAAAGATCAATAATAAATACACAATATGAATTGGTAATAATGAGGTATTAACCTTTGCCCATTTTGATACTTTGCTCCCAGTCTAAGAATTCTTTCATAACAGTAGCTAAATGAAGAGTTTATGTAGCAGCCATCTTTTATATTCTACAAAATTAAAGCCTTAAACAAAGAATAATGTAGAATAAACCAACAACAGTACAGCTGTGCAGAAAAATAAACATTACATTTGCCTGGCATCACAGTGTAATAAGCCATAAGACTTACATGTTTAATATTATAGTTGTTTGTTCAAGAAGATAATTCTGCCATAATTTCCCTTTATTTGTCTTTAATGTCCAAACTTTGTGTGTCATTCTAGCGAAAACATCTCATGCCCCTAATTTTAGAATCACCTTCAACTTGAAGTTGTGCTGTATGGTATTTTCCCACATAACACACAGAACAAAACACAATCAGTAGGAAATGTCTTTACCTGTCAATGACACTTGCAATCTGTTGGCTAGGGAACTGTGCAAGTACAGAAGTAATATTGCGTTCATACTGTGCCATAAGTTTCCTAATTTTCTTCTCCACTGACACAGGAATGCGACCAGATATAGAGGCAATAACTTCCTGGAGAAAAGAATAAAATTTTTAAATTAACACAAGCTAAATGCAAGTTATCCAAATGTATTAGCGTTACCTAAACCACGCACCCACCTGTAACTCCAACAGAGGCAGGCTCGGATCTCGAAGCGAACTCATAAATTTTTCAATGACTTCTCGTAGTCTAGCTTGGTGGTATGGATCTGGAAGGCAGTAACCTATTAAGGAGAAAGCAGTGCCATTACTGCAATATACTGATTCACAGGTTCCTGAATGGCACTATTCAACTGCTGTGAGGGTTGCAGCATTCATGGACAGCAATGGTGGGGGGAGAGATATGAAAGATGATTACCAGTGTTTAGCAGAGATGCTTATTCAGGCAATAGAAGATTCATTCCAGCATTCACTTAGACTGAGGGAAACTAGCAAAACTTCTGTCAGGATGGCCTGTACCCTATTCTAGATTCCAATAGCATACCTCCAAAATGCAAATAATGTGTTATTGCAGTGCCAACAAAAAAAATGTGAGTCTATTGAAAAGTTTATAATAAACAAGCTGCACCTTCATGTGGAGAGATGGCATACAAACATAGCACAACACCTTACAAATGTTCCAATGGAATTTCTGTATTCTTACATTATGACTGCACAAAATAACACCTTAATTACAGAAGTTCAGATGCTTGGTCAATGCATATATTAAGCACCAAATTTTGGATTATTATTATTATTATTATTATTATTATTATTATTATTAATGTTGTTGGAGGATAAACAGAGCTGTACATATGAGCTGTACTCAATTATTACACCAACCACTGCACATATATAAAATTTATAAAATTTACACATTAAAACATTAAAAATGCTCCGACATGTTTCGGTCCTAAGACCATCATCA
>Ga0136643_10012855_pt1 | contig 12495 bp, 11 predicted proteins | sample TergutLab28metaG_FD_96883 | JGI IMG/M metagenome (GOLD analysis project Ga0136643, IMG submission 96883) | Labiotermes labralis P1 segment gut microbial communities from Petit-Saut dam, French Guiana - Lab288 P1 (version 3) (version 3) | ecosystem: Host-associated > Arthropoda: Insects >...
ACATCGCCACCAGCATGTTCATGTGTCAATACACTGTACTGCACTGTACTGTGTCACTTCTTATGAACCACATTCACCCTACTCCCACGTGTGGCAAACACAGCTTCCTCGTAACTGTCTTTGGAGACGTGCAAAACTGTGTCTGCAGAACGGTGCAGGTCGTTATGATCAGCAGTCGATGTGACGTCGCTAAAATTGACGTTTTTTGACATAATTTGGGGTGCACAAGTCCTGGGCGCCAGGTTACCCGTGACATTAAATTTTGTAGACTGTCTGTGGGTCCTCAGTTTGGAACTTGCTGTATGCCACTTATCTGGTGCCTGGAATTCTGAGGAAACGTCTAGATTTTTGGAAAATATGTTTATTCCTCATCTAAACACGAATGGCATTTTTCTTTCGCGTCTGAACACAACCACGTAAAGCGATAACATAACAACCAACTCGGCACCGTAGCTAACGACTGATGTCTCTCCTTTCTGGTATCGTCTGGTACAATTTTATTTTAGTCTCGCACACACAGTCTGCGCCTTCGCTGTGCGGTGTATCTGAAACACGCTGTACAGTACGTTACAAACCCACGGACACCTTTCTCTTGTGGTCTTTTCTGACGCGTAACTTTCTCCTCTCCGTACAGAACGATAAACATACGCCCAAGTACAGCACGCACATTACAGTGCTAGAAGTGGCTGAACGATCGGCAATCGGGCACATGCTGACACACCATTGTAACGAAAACGACTCCCTCCCTGATATCCTGCAGTTTGGCACAGGTTATACGTCACATCCTGTATATACACACGTGTTTACTCAGACAATTCGTTTTGGGTGGGTTCTCACATCTAAGCATAGAGCAGCTTGACTTAGCGGCGCCTTGTCTCACCCTACCTCGCTAAATTTGGGTTTGGACGCCGACAATATTCGGAGGAGTTACTCAGGCCTTCCCACCAATACTAATCAACAGAGGGCCTTGTGTCACCTAAACACCAATCAGCCAGTAATGAGGTCGGCGGTACGGCCACGTGTCCTGCAGCTAGCGACAAACCGTTCCACCCTTGACAATAACGGAGTCAACACCTCCGGTCATCTCCTTCCAATTTAACGAGAAGCAGTTCAAACTAAATGACGCCCACAGGCAAAAAGAAAGTATTTCGTATATTAAAAACAGAAGTTTGTCAACGTTTTGATGCTCAATGTACTGGCAGAGGGGCTGGGAAGCTGTCCATTGAGGTGAAAATGGGATTTGTGCCTGAGACACGTTAAACTGTGGGATACACGCTGCCAAGCACTCAGACGGACGGCAGCTGCTACAAGGTGTGCCAGGCCTGTCTGTCTGTCTGTCCGTATAGCGAATGTTCCGTGTCGCATTGTGTCTGGATTCCTGGGTGATGTTGGTAATGAGCGATACAGCAGCCGGAATATTTTGCTGAAAATGTAATGAACAGCGAAGACAACTTCTTCCGTCACTGCCACCGTGCAGTCTGGTCAACATGCCGCAACACTGCAGACGATCCTGCGAGTTTCACATTTTCGTATTTACGATCACCATCGCGAAAGCCTCCAATATCGTCCAATGAACGGTCTGATACTGACCGCAATGACATACGGCCAGGCCCAGCGGGCTTTCGTTCTGAGGAAAACATCCTTGTCGCATTTCCATGCCCTCGTGTTTTTGTGCGTTTGTGTTTCTAACATAATTAGAATCAGCCGGACGGCGGATTTTCATGGAATTTTGTACGACAAGGGCGCCAGAATAGCGTCCCAAGTTCGTTATCTATAATTTCAAGCCGAAGGCCAGATGATGTGAAAATTGTGGCCGGGTCAAGTAGAAGGCAGCAGATCCTGTTTTTCACTGCACAGCCATCGACCACTGATATATATATATAGCATGTGCTTAAGTACACAGGCCTATAACAGAAGGCAACCAACAATTCAATCTTAGCTCTCGACATTCAGCACACAGACAGGTAACAAACGCGTCACAATGTGCACTCAGTCCTCACAATTACAAAGGTGTGCACACAGCTGCACATCAGGTCACGTCCGACAACTCTGTCATTAGCTGAATATACGAGCTGTCCCCGACAATACGCACTGCCACTGAAGCCAGTACACACCTCCCTGTCAGACCGTCCGCACACCGCACACATATCGTGTTCTTCTGTGCACATCACGTGCCAGACTCATCGCAGCAAATCAACTGCAAAAGGACACACAAAATGCGCCACTTTAATGGCAGATCCGGTCATTCGTCTCTTCGATGAAGAATGATAGGACTTTTTTGTCTTGAAGATTCTGGGGCACTTCAGACTTGGCAAATGTGCAGGGAGATCTTCGAGGCCAGCATAAAACTGCAGTTACGGGCCACAGAGCACACCGCACACCGCAAATGGAGCTACGAAAGTTTTAAAGTCAGCAAATAATGGACTGTCACACTGAACGATACTGCACAGCGGCAGGCCCGAAACGGCTATCCAAGTAAGCGCACACTCAGCGTTTCAGATACAAAGAACACAGATTGATACTCACAAGGAACCTCGCAATGTTACTACGTACAGTTACTCACACAACCTCTGTTTGTTCGGTAACGACATAATCACATCGTGTTTCAATACACCATAAACTGAAATCAGGCCTGCACTCAAAGTAAGCGTCGATGTGAATCGAGTCTAAACAGAATGCTGCATTCGTCACAAACAACGAAACTAGGAGCCTAAATGGAGGAACAAACTTATGACTTTTCAGAAACACAACTGAATTACACATTTTTCATAACAAAATAACGTCGGGTGATAAGTCGGTCATTTCGAAGCAGAAACTACGAAATTTCGTACAAGGGCCCGCTCTACTCCCTTCCGTCACCCCAGAATGACGACATTGCTCTGACCTGACATCACACTCTCGCACACTCACTCTGCGAGGGGGTGCTGATAAGTCCTTAGCCCGGCCAGGAAGGAAACAAGCTACAGCGACCAAACTCGGCATTTATTCAACACACTCCCCACGAAGCTCAATACATTTCTCAGCCCGTTGTTGTAACTTTTGCAAGTCACTCAAAAAAATTCACATTGTTGTCCGTCCAACCAGGTCTCCGCGGCAGCAATGACCTTCGCGACGGACGAAAAATGGCGACCTTTCAATTGTTTTTTTCAGTCCAGGGAACAGGTGGTAGTGCGACAGGGCCAGATCCGGAGAATAGGGTGGGTGATCAAGATATTGGAAGCCCAGGTAGGCCAGTTTCTTCTGGGTTGCAAGTGCCCGGTGAGCCGGGGCATTGCTCACCAAGAACAAGACATCCTTGGTGACCTTCCCGGGGCGTTTTTCTTTCAAAATGTCCGTCAATTGCACCAGTAGAGATGAGTAATACTCCGTGTTAATAGTTTGACCCTTTGTAAGATAATCAATGAGGAGGACGCGGTCTTAATCCCAAAAAATCGAGGCGAGAATATTTCCAACGGATTTTTGCACTGGAAGTTTTTGGGGCGGGGTGAGCCGCTATGCCGCCACTGCATTGATTGTTGCTTTGTCTCCGGTCCATAGTGATATAACCAGGTTTCGTTCATGGTCACCAATCGTGACAGGAAATCATTTGGATCGCGCCGAAAAAACTCCAAAAGTTACTCAGCCGACTGGCACCGTTGACGTTTTTGATCCGCGTTCAGGCATTTCGGGACCCACTTCGCGGAGAGCTTCCGCATGTCCAAATCTTCATGAATGCTGGACCCAACCCGCTCAAGTGAGATGCCCAGTTGCTCAGTTATTGATTTAGCCGAAATCCGGCGGTCTTCCAACATTAGCTCGTGAATTTGATCAATAATCTACGGGGTGGTCACTGTTTTGAGTCGTCCAGGACGAGGCGCAACACAGGTGGAAAAATCACCACGTTTAAACTGGGTCACTCACTTTTTTATGGTGGCACACGATGGTGCATGTTCCCCTAATGTTTCTGTCAGAATAGCGTGAATTTCCTTCGGCGCCTTGCCTTGCAGGAGGAAAAAACTTCATGACAACTCGCGTCGCCATGTTGCTGAAATCGCTCGCGTCGCCTAACATGTTTCTTTTCAGCCTCTGTAACAAGAAAAGACTTGCAATTCGGCACATGAACAGACCCCTCTTTCCAACGACACTATCGATTCCGTCCTACGACTTCGGGAAGTTGGTCGGGCTAAGGACTTATCAGCAGCCCTCGTAGTTACGTAACTCGTTTTTACAATAAAGACGCCAAATGCCGCACTGCAAGTGTCAGCACTGCGGACTCCAAGTCGGCCAAACGTGAAATGCGACGCCTGGCGTTTCTGCGTCACTTTTCAATGCCTCGAGGAACATTCTGACGCAGTGATATGAAGTAGGCCACAACCACTTCCTGCAAAACAAATTCGACATCCATAGTCCTTTCTCATCCAACCATTGTAGATTATGACCACTTCAGCTGAAACAGCGTAGCTAAACAATGCAAGTAGCACCTACGTTATACTGCAAAAGATATCACGTGCGGATGGAAAGAGCCACCTTGTGCAATGTGGCGCCGTGTGCTTGGGTGAGTGGTGCCCGGCGTTTCCGGTGTCTTCTGGCTCAAGCAGTCTTGTTAGGTTGTGGCAGCACTACTGTCCGCCGAAACGTCGGAACCACTCACCCAGGAGACATGAATCCTCAGAATTCCGAACGTCGCAAGTACAAAAGAAATGGAAAATGAAACAGCAGTTTTTAGTGTGGCGCACTAAAAACTGCTGTTTCAAAATGGCAAAAAAAACTTGACATCAGAAGGACAGTCACTGCAGCAACAAACAAGAAGTGTTCAAACGTCAGCTAAGTGTGCAGCAGTGAGACAGACAGACAGACAGACAGCAGCCCGTGACATCAGTCAAGTGGCTGCCACATTTGGCACAGACAAAAGGTTGCATCTGATGGCAAGAGCAGAAGCTAATGTTGCATGTAAGCAGGAGTGACGGTGAGAAACTTGGAAATAAACAAAGTGGTTTAACACCGCCATATCAACTACAGAGGTATCTGGCTCTGAAACGGATGTAACCAATTACGGCAGTTGGTTCAGGCACGATACAGCAGCAACAGACCTGACATTACTTTCAGGTAGCGGTAACTGACGCAAATCACGAAAATTTGTCCTCCAGCACCTTCGGCTGAGCTAAACTGGTCAGCAACTGATATACTGAGACTCCTACACGAAAAGAATTAACAGTTTTGTCATTTCACACGTCTTCATTGCAGCCTGCGTGCGCCCTTATTCGCCGTCTCCCTGTCTGTCTGTCTATCTGTCAGCTCGACCGCTATCACGGCCAACCATTGTGTATTTCTGATTTCCACTGCAGTGACAGCAGCTGGCAGTAACGTAAGGTTCGCACTGCCAAATGTTACCGTAACAACAGAGACAGACCGGACACAAGACGCACGGCAGCTCTAGCAGCACAGAGCATTGCAACTGCCAGCTGAATGCGGGCGGTAAGACTGCTCAGGGCCAAAGCCGCTGTGCAACAGGGGGGCTGATCGCTGTGCGGTGTGCACATGTGCTGTGGGTGTGCGGTGTGCAGTTCGGGCGTTTTAAGACTTTAAACTGCTGTGATGCACGTGAGGGCGAACACCGCCTGAATTACGTGTTAGCCCCAAGCACCTATGTTGTTTACACACTCCCTGATCATGGCACCTTGGTGCCGAAACATGTAGCAGTCGGCACCTGATATGAAGTGTGTTTTGTTGCATCTTGATAACTGCATTTCACGGAACGTAACAAAACGCACGGCACGTGCAACAGAACAAAAAGCAGTTGTGGAGTGTTTTAACAAGTGACATTCCGCCAGCAGGTCGCAGAGACAATACGTCATCCGAGTTCGTGCTACATGTACACACAGATACACACATCACCACGAATACGAGCCACTGACAGTTGCAGGGTGTTCAGGCGTGCGAGCAACACAACTGGGACGCTTTCCACACGACACGGTGTTCAAGAACGCAGTGTTCGGACGGCTCCAACAGCTCGAAGCGTTTTGTGTGGCCGTCAGCAGCTGCTGTCTGCACGCTTTGGGAAAAAACAATGTACAGCAGCGCAATGTGCGTCGCAGCGGGCGTCTCGTAAGAACTAACTCCATAAAAGTTCCATAATGATTATTCGTAGTTAGGTTTTTCAAATCCGATACAAAAGACACGGTGCCAGTGCAGATGTCTGCGCTGGCACACAGATAGCAGCACTGTGGCAGCAGAACCGCCACTGCACAGTACTCAGCGAGTTACAGTAAATAAGTACGGACATTAAAGTACCTATTTTACAAAGAAAGTTCAGTAAAATTACTCCTTTAAACATATTTATTCAACGACACTCAATCGTACCACAAACAATTATCACCTTCACATTACGCACTCCGGCATCTACCAAAGATCTATCCAGTCCCACGACAGTGTCACCTGACGCTGCAGGTGGCCGATATCAGCAGCACGGCGCACAACAATGTGCAACATTGGACTTCAGGCCTTCTGCGATATGACGTTGTGTCGGTCGGTGAGCGGTCCCCTACGCTTCCATTGATAACGAGCATCTACGAAACGTCGGGAACAACATGGCCAAAGACACAGGGTCAAATCCCAGAAGACCCCATCCGCAGGAAGACAGCTCTGAGCACCTCATATCTCCCACGACTGCAGTCAGCCATTACTGCACGTAACGACCGGTCTTAGGCCTGTTCATGTACACACGTGCTGCATTTGGAAATCTGTAGCGTGCAGGAGATCAGGACAGTTGTGAGGGGCTGCTTTGCAAATGCAGCAAATGACACAGAAACGTGCAGTGCTGAACCAACCTGTACGGTGTTCTGCTGTACAGTGATATCAACACATTCAGAGCACCTTGAGTGGAAACTTGACAACACAAGTTTCTTCGTCTCAGCAGAGTGTAATGCAATCCGGACCGCACTGAAACACTAAGGAGACAGACGGAAGATCTGACCCAAAACACGTGTGCAGAAACTGTGTGAACATGTCTTTAGGAACGGACAGAAATAGTGTATTGTACCAGGAAGGAACCGTCACATCATGTTGAAAGAAGGACTTTTCGACTTGAAATTTAAACGTCTTCTGCAAGATATTTATAAATTTATCTACGTATGATGCAACATTCTTATCAATTTATCACGCCATCCGTACGAATATAACAAAAGTAGATCGCACACGTGCATACACGTGCACACACACTCGAGAGGTCGATTGAAGCTGTTTAAAATGTCACAGACTTTACCAGTCGGTACTCAGACGGGCGTCCAGTGTTAAATACGTGTACACTGACTGTAACATTCTGTAATGCTTCTTAATGTGACTCATCCCTGTTGTGTTTACAGTCAAATAAAACAAACAAACAAACACTGCGTCACCACAAACTACAGTGTAAACAATGCTAAGAGCTTCGCATATGCAACCAAACGTTCGTCCACATCACTACCAGCCACAGGCGGGGTCACCGCACGACCCCCAGTACAAAATACACACAATCGTCCTCTCAAATGATACCCCCAACGACAGTTTAGGAATTAACTTCTTACTTAGATGTGCATTATTTGATATTTGTCCTTAACATACATCACTCGGGCCGGGATAGCTCAGTCGGTATAGCGACTCGCTACGGGCTGGAAGGTCCGAGGATCGAATCCCGCTGCAGGCGAAATTTGCCCCACTTGTCCGCACCGGCCCTGGGGCGCACCCAGCCTCCAATACAATGGGTACCAGGTCTCTTTCCCGGGGGTAAAGCGGCCGGGGTGTGGCGTTAACCACCCACACCATCCAGCGCCGATGTTAAAGAAAGAGTAGAGCTATACCTCTACTCCCCTCTGGGCCTTCGTGGCCCGTTGTAGGGTGAACTTTACCTTTTTACCTCTACCATACATCACCCACTGCCCTCTATGTACACAGCATACAATGTATTTCTATACTGCGTATTCTAAACTAACTGTGTGAATTACTGCATCGTAATGCCTGACGTCTCTTACTGCATCTGCAGCTGTACAGTTCTGTACAGCTATTAGCACTGCTGCTGCTGCTCGACCCTGTTCACAACATATCTTGTGTGTCAGGGACCAGTTGCTGTTTTGTTTAACAAACCAGACGTCGAAGATGCTCCAGTTGGAACCAACAGACTACGACGCATTTCTTCACCACGGTTCTGTCAAAATGAGTGCGTCCAAAACACAATCCGCCACTGCGGACGATGTAATTGGCGGATTTCGACCATTATATGGCTGTACGGACGGTTACAGCAACCTATCTCATTACAGCAACCTATCTCATTACAGCAACCTATCTCATTACAGCAACCTATCTCTCAGCTGATAAAAGCTATAGGAAAACTCGCTCTCCGTCGAATCCATTACGACCAGAACCAGTTAACATGCGTCGCAGCATCGCGTGTTGCACGACACTGAACCAGCTGACTGCCTCGCAGTGGCACAGCTTTGTGCCTGCCTGCCTGCCTGAGCTAGCAACACCCGAAAACATTTTCATACCTTTCAACAGTCAGACATTTGGAGACAAATGATGTTGTGCAGACAGGCTGAACTGACTGAGTTGTGGGGCTTACGGTGAGAATGTGTGGAAGGGATTGGGCAGGAGGCAGTCATGGCCCTCTGGAAAGCATTCCCATGGTTCAGAAAAGTCAGACGTGTTGTTTGTTAGTCAATTCTGCTCTAAATCATTTAAATGGAGAGGCTGAGGAACACCGCGCAAGTGTCAGGTCTGGCACATGAGGAAGCAACCTTGTTAAGATCCATTTACTGGTTCGTGTCTAACATAGCGACGCCGTCCACAAGAGAGTTCAAGCAGCGTCGGCAGCAGGACAGGGTTGGTGGAATGATGCTGGGCCGGAAATGCAGAAGGACTAACTAGACTCTTTTATACACCAATTAAGAACATCATTTATATTTTACAGGAGGGGTTTCTTGTGTCAAGGAAGAACAGATGCTTGTACACAAAGAATATTTACAACACGCACACGTACAAGCTGTAACCATTTAGCAACAAACCAAACTATTACTTGTTTACCAACACTATGTTATATTTATGTGCACAGTATTAACAAAAGCCGGTAACAGTGTTCACTGTTGGTACCACAACATGTGCATGTTTATTGTGGCCTATTTTATTGCTGCATGTTTTAAAGAAATATTGGTGTCAGCTCCCTGAAGATGGCGAGATAATGGCGCCGAAACACGCAGCAGCTGTGTGCAAGACTACGCATAAATTATACAATAGTGCATTTGTTGATGTTACGTTACTTACTTGGGGACCGCGGTGGCAAAGTGGTTAAGGTGCTGTGCTACAAATCGGAAGGTCGCTGGTTCAATCCCATATGGTGTCACTAGAATTTTTCATTGACATAAAATCCTTCCGATCGCACTATGGCCCTGGGGTCGACTCAGCCTCTAACAGAAATGAGTACCAGGAGCATTTCCTGGGAATAAAGGTGGCCGGTGCGTAGGGCTGACAACCTTACCACCATCCTGTGCCGTTGTCATGAAATCTGAGAGCCTTAACTTCCTGGAACCCTCTGGGCCACTCCAGGCCTGTAACAGGACTGCTTTACCTTTCACCTTCACGTTAAGTTACTTACTTCATCATAACGCACGACAGAAGCAACACAAAAGTGTTTGTTTAATGACTCTCTAATGCCCTGTATGCGCTCAAATTTACCAGCCTGTCTCCTGATGTCGTCCGGACGCAATTCACTCCACTGCAAGAACTCAGAAACGCTGCCACTACGGCGCCCTTCCGTGACTCAAACCGAGACAACATTAGAAGGCTTTTATCTGAACGAAAGAGCTGTCACGTTCTATATTTCAGGTAAGTCCATTCTGCATACTTCAAAAGAACGCCCGTCTTCTAGCGGGCTCTGCTGAAAGTTACGTATCAGAGATGCAACTTCTTTACCACCCAGTAGTCATGTAATAGGCTTACGCTCGCTTCCAGGATATTCGCAAGAGATGGACTCATATGACCAGTCGTCTAGAGAAGTACTCTAAATGCCAGGTTGTTGGTAGAGGAAAGAGAGGTCCCTGTGGCATTAGACAGCCATGGTCGGTCGGTCAGGCAGGCAGACAGACAGACACACAACCCTCCCAACAATGTTTATTTAAATGACAAAATGCAACAAGATATCAGGCAATATCAGCAGAATGGAGAAATCATGTTCTTCGAATGCCATGGGACAGAATGCCACGTGCTATTTGTACGTAGAGGACAAAAATGATGACGATATATGGGAAGAGCCTCGACGAGATACAGGGCCAGTTTATGTGGCAGCTGCTCTGGAATGGGTCCAAATTGGCCCTACATTGCAAGGGAGACGTGGAATTTGTTACGAGTTTAAACTTTCAATATTAAACTGCAGCGCCGACTGGCAGAATGCAAAACACTGTCACTGTACTGCACGGTGTCGTGAAACAGAACGGATATATGGCGTTGCACAGTTTGCTGTTTTTTGCACATCGTCAGGCGGTACTGAGCAGCTACAGTGGATGAGAATGACAGGCACAATTGTTCAGTTTTTTGTGTCTTTTTGTCGAAGGAATTGGCTAATTGGCTGTCTCTCGTTATTTTGCAGTGAAGGGTTTCAGTGCTCGCAGTTTTGTAACGTTTTGGTTCAGGTGATGTGTTCTTGGCGCACTTGCGCACCAGTATTCTGTCCGATTGCGCTGCGCTTCATACATCGAAGACAACCGTATAAAGAAGAAGTACTGTATGTTGATGTACTGACTGTTATTTGTTACTTTGAGCAAGCGCAAGCACGTAGATGGGATGCAAAATTGTCCCATTATTTGTCAGCTTCCATACAAAGTTCTGTTTTATCCGCTTGGTTCGCTTCTTGTAGCTTGAACGGAAGACAATACGTATACAAGGAAGCAATGTGTACTTACGGTAACTGGTTTAGATATTACGACTTCAAATTACGGCCTCACCATTTTATTTCTTGTATATTCACACAGCTAACGGGTGATCCATTTGCAGGTACCCACAACAGGGTGTTATGATGGAAGTGGTTCTGAAGTGTGCCCAATGGCAGATGTCTGTAGCAGTCAGTGCTGAGTCTAGGCTCAGCTATTTACGTTACCTGCACATCCACTGCACATTCGTGATTCATTCAGATCGTGACGCGAATTGTCACGAATGCCAGTCACGCCCTTCAAGAAGTCTATGCTCCCTACCACCAGGGCATGGTGTGTCATCAGACTGCGGGTAGAGGAGACGGCCTGCAGATAAGGAGGGTAGTTGCTAGGATGGATACGTTGCTGCGGACAGCTGTCTAGGGGTGGTTTTCCAGCATGAGGGTTGGGCAAGGGACCAACAAGTTCACACCTTAAAAAATCAAGATGTTACGTCATGTGACACGTGACCTCTAACCGTGACATATATTTTGGAATTACCTCAACAATGGATAATGGGAAAAGAATTTGTAACGTGGAATGTGAGGAGTCTGCATAGGTCAGGGTTACTGAAGTCTGTTTCAGGAGAACTGGCGAAGAATAAATTCCATTTATTGGTAGTTCTGGGGGCGAGTGGGACAGGGGAGGCACTGAACGAGCAGAGATTTATAGGTTTTATTTGTAGGAACAAAAAATAATAATATCAAACTGATCATAAACACAGGACGAGAGGGCGTGGGCTGGATTCGTCTGACTCAAAATACGAACAAATGTCTGGTCGTTTTGAAATATCTGATATTTTTGAACACGGCAATGACCTTAGTGATACGTATTATTATTATTATTATTATTATTACTATTATTGCAATTGAGTTTTCACCTGGTGGTAGCAGTCCTTACACAAGTACAGACAAAACAAACAAGAATAAAATACACATAAATGAAACAATACAAAAACTCAGTACAAACAATACAAAGCACAGTAAACACAAGTACACATATTACAAAAACACCCACACATAACACAACACACACATACACACATAACACAACACACACATACACACACCCACACATTACAAAACAAGTTAAAACAACCACAGTACAAGATACACACCAAAATACAAGATACACTCCGAAGTACAAGATACACATCAAAATACACGATACACATCAAAGAACAATCTACACACCAAAGTACAAGATACACACCAAAATACAAGATACGCACCAAAATACAAGATACACGCCAAAGTACAAGATACACACCAAAGATCAAGATAAACACCAAAGTACAAGATACACACCAAAGTACAAGATACCACCAAAGTACCAGATACGCACCGAAATACAAGATACACACTAAAGAACAAGATACACCAACGTATTAGATACACGCCAAAATACAAGATACACACCAAAATACAAGATACACACCAAAGAACTAGATACACACCAAAATACAAGATACACACCAAAGTACAAGATACACGCCAAAATACAAGATACACGCCAAAATACAAGATACGCACCAAAATACAAGACACGCGTCAAAGAACAAGATACACACCAAAATACAAGATAC
>Ga0136643_10012857_pt1 | contig 12495 bp, 9 predicted proteins | sample TergutLab28metaG_FD_96883 | JGI IMG/M metagenome (GOLD analysis project Ga0136643, IMG submission 96883) | Labiotermes labralis P1 segment gut microbial communities from Petit-Saut dam, French Guiana - Lab288 P1 (version 3) (version 3) | ecosystem: Host-associated > Arthropoda: Insects >...
AAATATAAAAAAAAATATATATATATATATATATATATATATATATATATATATATATATATAAAACACAATCAGACACAACTTTGTATTTTATTAAATTATATTAGATTATAATTCCAGCGACACATTTCGGCCCAATTTGTAGGGCCATCTTCAGACTGATCTTTAGACATGTGGAGTGCACAATTGATAATTATTTCAATTTACGAGATCTCGTATTACAAGAATTGGTTAAAAATAAATGTATATATTATATAAGAAACTTAAGATTAAAATTGGGCCGAAACATGTCGCTGTAATTATAATCTAATTTAATAAAATACAAAGTTGTGTCTGACCATTATATATATTTTACATTATATTCCAGCACTAGGTCACATTATAATAGGCCTATGTAAGATCCATTTAGTGTCATCCTCCCACTCTGCCCACAGGCTAGCCCCAATAAAATTAACAGCACACATGTTTTTCCAAATTCGTCCTTCCAAACTGTGTACCCTTACTCCCTTGCTTCCGACACGAATGTACCGGCCGCACTCAAATCCGTGTTTGCAGATGTAGTGACGCTAAATTTAGCGCAGTGCACGCGGCCGGCCACTTGCACACCGCTTGAGCGTAGTCACAAACATGCCACTTCGACCTGCGTAACGGAACGACTAACCCCATGCAGCCCAAGTCCTTCTCGAGAAGTTAACCGTTCCTCTGATACTCAAGCAATGACCCGCAATTGACGAACCCCCAGGGTTCATCACCGCAATCGCAGCAGCCCGACAATTATCCCTATCCTGAGCCAGATATCCAGTTCACACTTATCCACCCCATTTCCTTAAAATCCATTTAATAATACACTCCCATCAACGTCTAGTTCTATAAGTTGTCCCTTTTCTTCACAATACAGCACTCCTCCAAGCGCGACACATGCCCCGCCCATCCTATTTTCCTCTGTTTTATCACTCTAACAATATCTGGTGGGGAACGCAATCACGGCGCTCGTCGTATCGCGTCTTTTCCGGTATAATTCACCTCCCAGCAGAGGCACGGGTTCGACCACAGGTCGGTCGATGCGAGATTAGTGGTGGACAAAGTGGCATTGGGACAAGGTTTTCTCCCAGTAATTCGGTTTTCCTCTGTCAGCATCATTCCACCAGAGATCCATATTTATCTTCATATACACGTTGCCGTTACCAGAAGGACAAACGGACGAAGCCTGGGAACCTTTCAAAGCGCAATGTTCTTTCCGAAATCAGGGGCCATTGGGTAGGAAATTACTTTCAATCTCCGTGCTTCAAAGCAGTTGACTAAGCGACCGTTCTAGCAAAAGCTAAGTAACATGGGGAATAACCAGCTGCACACGCCCTGGACTAAGAAAGTTCATGTATAAAGGGTGTATGTGTGCGTGCGTGTGCGTGTAAACAACATTGTGAATATTTCGTTATTTTTACTAAAGCATGATGTCTGCGTGACCTAGCCCCCACGCCCCATACGCACACAACTCGCATGTCGTGCTCAGCAGAGCGACAACTTTACCTGCGCCTGTCTGCTGATGGACTCCAGGAAGGTCAAATTGAAAATACTTTTTTTTTTTTGGGTGACGAAGGGAGAAGAGACACTGGCGAGTGGCCGCCATGCAGACAGCTGCCTGCCGGGGGCAGCGCCAGGTGTGAGCCCCAGACACCTGCCTCTCCAGCATCCTGTCTGACCTCCCCGCAACCGGTCCTCCTTCCGACCCACAAAGAACAGTCCACCTGAATATTCTAGTATTCTTGGGACTTAAACTGTGTCGCCTGGTAAATTAGTTACCGACGTTTCGAAATGGGGACTACTTAACCCTGAAGATGCATCCGAAATGTCCGCATTTACTAGCTGACAAGGAGTAAGATCGTGGAAGGCTTTAGCAGAAGGTTGGTCGGCTGTTTCAAACACTCAAGATAGCGGTCTTCTGCTCTGTATCACCCTACAATGTAGCGAGAACTTTCAAACGTCACATAAGAAAATCAAGTGCTTCTAATCAACCAGCAGATTAACTGGTATGCAAATTACATAAGGTGCTGGACACCGTTACAAAACAGACGAATTCAGTATGCACTGTATCTACATACGGTAACATTTATTTTCATTTTTATGTGATCCTCGCACTTCAGGGATTTCACACAACGTAGATAGGTAGGCTACTCAGTTACCGACGTTTCAGAACAACCTATGGGGTCACATCTCAAGGACCGAGCACTCCAACAAGCCTGAAATCACGCACTGTTTTAATGTTATCCTCAAATCTGTGCCTCAGCCATACATATGTGGTTTCATCTCCCAAGTGTTGGGAATTTACACAGCGATGGGATGTGGCGGTGCATGGCTGGATGAGTACTTCCCGACGTTTCAAAGGAAGTTCCAGGAAGAATGCATTCTTCCTGGAGATTAAGGTCGATGAAGAACGCATTCTTCATGGAGACACGTTTCTTCGAAACGTCAGGAAACATTTACAAAGAGACACAGCATAATCCCCCCCCCCTTTCCAAAAAAAAAAAGAAATCCTAGTTCCTTTTGAGTTTTCCGGAAAGTCAGCTCAAGTTTACGACAGTCTTACAGTCCTCGCTTAGGCAACATGTGAAAGTACGTAAGAACCATGAAACTCCTCTTTTTCCTCCTCCTCCTTCTCTTTCGTCTCCTTTTTCTTCTTCTTCTTCTTCTTCTCCTCCTCCTTTTCCTCCTCCTTCTGCTTCTTCTTCTCCTTCTTCCTTCTCCTCCTCCTCCTCCTCCTCCTCCTTCTTCTTCCTTCTCCTCCTCCCCTTCTTCTTCTTCTTCTTCTTCTTCATCATCATCTTCTTCTTCTTCTTCTCTTCTTAAATGTACCTATATATAAATTCAGTTCCTACATCATAGATAAAACACCGTCTCCATCACAAAAACCAAATGTTTAATGGTGTTTCGAGAAATACCAGAGCTCATTCGCCAGTCACACCAAACACATACGTACGTAAAATACGCGGGGAGGAAATGCGGAATGGCTGAATGTTTTAGCAGGTGCTTCAAGAAACAGTCATTAAAGGACACCAAATCACTCCGTATCCTGTGTAATGAGTAAGCTAGGGAACTGTAAGACCTGAGGTTCTTACAACGGTATTGTTGACGATTCACGTCTTCTGGGATGTGACGCCGTATCGACCGGTAAACAGTTACCAACGTTTCAAATTATGTTAGTACCTTCATATTCAAAGTCAAGCAGACTGGGTAGCTCAACCATGAACATGAGGGCACAAAGACCCACCTAAACGTCGCGAACTATTTACAATTTACCCAATGCAACTGGGTAACATCCAAGAAGACTTAAACCTTCACCCTGAGAAATATACTTGCGAATGGCCTTGATTACAGGCACGATGTAGCGAAATGAGTCGAGACTTCATTTATGCAGTGGAAGAAGTGCTAAATCGTTTTAAGTCTAAGGCATTTGGCGGGAACATAAAGGCACTGACCATAACGATTAAGTAATTTTGTTACATGCAAAGACACAAACGGTATGCCTGCGTGGCGACTACGTTACAGTCCGGACGGCCGATGCATCGTGATTCGATTCCTAGCAGGGAAAATGGGATTTTTATTGGGTGTTTAATCTTTTGAGATGAGGGCACTGCGTTCTTTCGAAACGTCGGGAATCACTCACCCAAACCCAGCGTCACTTCCCATTAAACTCGAATCCCTAGATTGTTTCTTCCCCAAATCTTCCAGACTCATTCTGCAGCCTATCGAACCTTCCGTTGAATGGTTAAAGGTGGAACTTTTGAGAGGATAGTGCGGGCGGAACGCTAGTCTGACCATTCCCCTACTGCTAATAGCAACAAAGTGAAGAATTTGTGGAGCTAACCTCCACTCCCAAACATGCAATCATGGCGTGAAGCTTAATTTAGCACAGCAACAGCTTCAACCTTATCTTACACGCATGATACAGGGTGTTTCTCTATTCAAATCAAATGACTGACGTGCCGGTTAACGAGGAATTGCAAACAGGTTTCGTCCTATTCGACCGTCCGCCCGTCTGCATGTTGAATAACTCGAGAACAGTCGAATCTTCTTTAAATCTGATACTGGGAAGTTCCACTGACACCTGTTCCCACTATTTTATTTGGGCTGCAGGTGAACAAGAACGGGGCAGATCCCAAGAGGACACGCACGACAGCCTCCAGACCGCAACTCCCTGAATGTTTATCAGAGCGTACGTTGCTCTGAAGGAGACAAGACGTAGCTGAATTGTACATTGCATGTCCAGCATACCCACCCTGCATGTACTGCGAAATGCCACACATGCGATAAACTGCCCGTGCCTGGTGTAAGTTGTTAACATTTCCACACATCATGTTGAAGGTAAAGATCTCCCTGTTCAAGCCATCAATGCATACAGGGGAGTAGAGGTATAGCTCCACTCATTCTTAACCTCGGTACTAGAAGGAGGTGACTGGTCAATATCATGCCCAGACCGCTTTAACCTCCCTCCCCCATTAAGAACCCTGGTAGAGTCCAGTTGAAACGTGATGGCACATGGTAACGCACGGAGGGGAAGTGAAGGGGAAACTGCCGAATGGAGTGGGCAGCCAGTACCCTTCACACCACCTCTGGAACATGGTGTATCCAGCATTAATAACATTACTACCGCTGATGCGCGCACCTCGGCTGCCAGTAGTCGACTGAACTGACGCCCCTGCCGATTTAAATGGACTCGTCCGTTTCGCCTTAAGACAAAATCTGGTTTCTGCGCGTGTGCCATCACATTTCAAAAGCAGTCTACCCACTGAGTACGAGGCTGAGTGGGCCCCCAGGGCCGGTCTGGACATTTTGGAGAAAACTTTCTTACCCCTACCGGGATTCCAACCCGGATCACACAGTCCAACATGTTTAAGACTTATGTTTAGAAAATTTAAATGAAAGCGCTGGTGACTTACATAGTTAATTTTCTTCGGCCGCACTTCGGAACTAATAATCCACCTACCGCAATTCATAATAATGTATAAAAGGTAGTGGTAAAGCAGTCCCATTACAGGCCTGGACAGGCCCAGAGGGTTCAAGCAAGTTAAGGTTCCCAGATTTCGTGACAACGGCACGGGATGGTGGCAGGTTGCCAGCTTTACGTACCGGCCTCCTTCACCCCCAGGAAATACTCCTGGTATTCATTTCTGTTAGAGGCTGAATCGACTCCATGGCCATAGTGCGATCGGAAGGATTTTATATCAATGAAAATCCAATGACAACAGCTGGGATCGAACCAGCGACTTTCCGATTTGTAGCACAGCACCTTAACTACTGTGCTACCGCGGTCCCCATAATAATGTATATTTATTTATAAATATTGCAATTAATGCATTAATTAACCCTGACAGATGCTTCTTCCTTCATATAAACACTTACAATAAAACGGAATACGCTGTACAAGATGGCCTAATTTATAAATGTGCACAACATCCCAACGACAAACAGTCGCTGCCGCCATGTACCACAGACACTGGTGACTCTCGCCACGACAGCAACACACAGTTGGTTACATTTCGCGATGCGAGATTCGAGAATATCAACGCTAAGATTACGGCCTTACGCGAAGTGACGCCGTGTTGCCTGTTAAACAAGTACCAACGCTTGGAACAATCTGCTGCCTCCATCTTCAGGAAATAAGATGAGGGTATCGGGTTCCACGATAAGGTATCTGCCCAAGGAACAACAGTGCGTCAAACCCCACGTGCTGTAATAAAAAAAAAAAAACAAAGTTGTCCCACCATATGCTGCATTCAATCTTATCCTCGGCATTGGAGGCTTTACCCCCGGGACAGAACCCCGGTAATCACTCGGGAGACTGGGTGGGGCCCAGAGTCGGTCGGGGTGTTCTGGAGAAAATGGAATCTGTTGCCCTTTCTGGGTCTCAAACGCCTGTCCGTTCAGCCCGTAACCTGGAGAAAATGGAATCTGTTGCCCTTTCTGGGTCTCAAACGCCTGTCCGTTCAGCCCGTAACCTAATCAGGGGAGGTAATATCAGACTGTAATTGATTTTCCAATGTAACTGATAGGTCCATGTTTACAAATCGAATTGTTTCTCTTTTACGTGTTTTATGGCAACCATAACTCAACAGTTACACTCTGTCGCTAAGGAAATTCATATGGGTGATCGGCTTTGTATGAAAAATTCGTATGGGTGATTGCTTTTGCGTGAAAAATTCATATGGGTGAGCGCCTGTGTGTGAGAAATTCATATGGGTGGTCAGGTTTGTATGAGAAATTCGGCTTTATATAAGAAATTCACATGGCTTCCCACGTCTGTACGAGAAATTCATGTAGGTTATCAGGTATTTATGAGAAATTTACAAATCACGGATACACGGCCATTCAACGCATCAACTTCCAGGTCAGCAGTATGTCGAGGAATAAAAATATTAAACAACGCTCAGTCGAACTTCCTGTCCCCTTCTTCAGGATCGAACTTGACACTGATGTAACTGGGACACAAGATGTTGTTAAGCTAAGTTAAGTATCTCGTGCTCCTTCGGTTTATCATTGACGAAGTTCGAGGAATGTGTTTCAGGTAAGCTGTGTGTACCAACGGTTACTAATTGTTTACACTTAGGTTAGAGCACTCTGATTAGCAACAACACAAGTGCTGTTACCTATGCGGCCTTTGCTGACGGTAGGTAAATGAAGTAAACATTGAAACTTGAGTCAGCGCATGAATGCCCACCAGTACCCACACCACTCTCCGGATTCCGTGCGATCTCAATACCAGATACATGTTAAAGCCTGCAGGTCGCATTTGATTCATAATTTTAAACCCAACAACGTAGTTCCTTTCTGGAAACTCGAACCAAACATCACTTCACGTGATGTAAGAACTGAAGAGTTTCAGGGCACGATTTGGGTTGACACCATTTAAACTTACAGGTGGATACCAACATTTCGGAGGAAAAATGCGCCTCCTCACTCAGGGCCTAAGTCATAATCAGAGTAACCATCCTGAAGATGGAGGAAACAATTCCTCTAAACCACTCGTATTTGTCAATCAGACGGTAAGACATCCAGAGAGATATGACTCTCCATATTCACCACTACGATAACCTCAAATCTCTCGAACCGGTTGATTCTTCCTTAACAAACCACAATTTCTCGGCCTAAACACTATGACAACTGAGCTACCCAAGATTACGCAAAATACAAAACTTCTAAATGCGTCTAGTCCAGTTAATTCTAGGACTCTATTTTGAAACTTTCCTGGCTAAAACTCTGTAAATTATGTAAAACACGTCACATATTGGGAAAACGATAAAATATTCACTTGTCTTTCGCAAGAATTGATAATGCGGCGGTCAGTGCGACAGGCTCACGTCGCTTATCTCCGGAACTATGTAACATATTTTGACCAAGTTCGGCAAGGGGGAACTGTATCGAAGTTTGCCAGACGTCGCCCGCTTGCCCTTCTCATAACAGTAATATTAAAGACAAAGAAGCAAATGCAGCATTGGGAGAGTGATACTGACAGGGGAAAGCCGAAGTACTCGGCAAAAACCATGTCTAAGTGTCACTTTGTCCACCACAAATCTCACTTGGAGTGGACTGGGATCAAACCTAGACCACCGCGGTGACAGCCCGTCGACCAACCGCCTAAGCCACGTCACAGTCTTACATCTTGAAATCAGAATCATCAATATACAAATTCAGTTCCTACCTCACAGAAAACACATCTTCAACTTGTCAACAGATAATGCTCTTCTAGGAAATAATCGCTGTTTATTCTCCGAGTCCAGGTAAGAGGCAATGCTATCCCTGACATTAATTTCCAGACCAGGAAGGCATGTGGGGAGGCAAAAGTACACGTCAAGCGCTTTTATCCTTAGTGCACAGAGTGAGCGGTCAGCGTCTGGCCCCGGCCGCGTTAATCCGAGTAACGTATCCAGCACCAACTGGACAGGAGGGCGGCTGGGTTCACAGCCGGCCTCGGTGGGATGATGAAGAAAAACTGTGATATTATGCATATCGTGCATTGTGTATAGTCATTCATATACACCAACATAAGCACATCAATGAATAAAAAGTCATACATAAGCACCTTCCTACACGCATGACTTTTGTTATGTGCGTATGTTGGTATACACGAATGGTCGAAGAAAAGCACGCTACCCCGCCCGGGAACTAAACCCCCATCCAGCCCGCAGCTAGTCACTATAATGACCGAGCTACACCGACTCAAGTAAGCGAATTATTACGTTGGTGCAAAGGGCAAATCGTGCCCTATTCTAAGGCACCGAAACTGCGAAGATATGCAAAAAGAGTGGACGCCGTGTATTCTGGTAGATAGCGACGGGGACAGACTTCTAAAACCATGGTACCTGCGTAGGGACGATCATAATCGGAAAATTAGGACTAAGAAAAAAAGAACAGACGTTGGTAAATATTCCTTCTTAAATAGGACTAAAAAAGCTGGAACTAATTACCTGCTGGCTTACTAGCGCTTTCTCCTGTAAACTAAACACGTTTAGACTGAGGGTTAAGAAAGAAGTTACAAGCAAGGGAATTCATGTGGGGGTTGAGTGTAAATAAGTGAAGTGATGTGGAGTGAAGTGACGTGATTTATGTGACTTTATTTTGAAGTGAAGTGAAGTGAAGGGAAGAAGTGAAGTGAGTTACGGTGAAGGTCTTGGGGACAAAAGTACCGTGTACATTACGGTGACCTTATACTGAGGGTACTTGATTTTATTCTCCGGTCAACCTTCCGGCCGAGTACTTTCCGGCAATCTAACCAGATGGGACACGTAACAACTTTCCGCTGTCTTCTCCAACACTGCGGGCGGCCTTGTGCTAGTGACTCGCACCTCTCTTGGTGACGAACGCCCGTTCCTGGAAGCCGCTCCTTCAGATGCGAAATAACTCAGTGCCGTACATATCTTTCACAATGCAGCGGCACAAAATGGATAATTAAAGGACTGGAGACAGAAAAGTTTCGTCAGAACGACTGACTTGGTTGTGATGTGGCGCAATTTAGCCTAGTCTAATACGTACAGAAGTTTCGAGCAAACATCCCGTAACCATCTACAGGGTAAAATACCAAATTCACTGTTTACGTTAACTACAGTGTTGCAGGTGTGTATATGACACAGAACTGAATGGTATGGCTACCGAGTGATTTGACCGGAACCAACAAACCAACCCCCCCAATACAGATTATTACAAATCAAAAACCAACAAAAAATGTGGAATATTTCAGGTATTTGCGTACCATGATAACAAATTATACAGGTTTACACGTGAAATTAAATCCAGGATTGCCATGGTAAAAACACCACTCAAAAAGAACATTTTTTTAACCAGCAAATTGAAATTAAATTAGACGAAGCAACCAGTAAAGTGCTACATTTGGAACATAAATTTATATGGAGCTGAAAATGTGGACACTTCGGAAAGTGGATAAGAAATACCTTGAAAGTGTTGAAGTGTAGTGCTGGAGAAGGACAGAGAAGATAAATTGGCATACAGTGTACTGAGAAAATGTCGGGGCACACGACACATTTTTGCCTACCAAAACAACCTTCGTTAGCACATCTACCGTCAGCAGCACTTTAATGCAAAATACACAAAATTGTGTATCACTTGGCGCAGGCTATATAGCTAAGATATGGAATTGGACGGCGGCTCAAGCGTACCTTCCAGAGACGTTTATTGCTCTCACCTTCTGTTCTTCTTCGTAACTGCTACCAAATTCCACAGTCTCCTGCTGCTTACACCTAACATGCATAATCAGTGGCGTACCGTTGGGGGGTTTGGGGAGGTTCAACCCCCCCCCCCCGAAATTCGGAAGGCCCTCCAAAATCGTGCCAAACTTAACCCGACTGTGAAAACTGTTAAAAACTGCTGAATTTAGGATGCCAACATCCCAAGATGTTCGGGAAAAAGGCAGTAAAATTCTAAAACTACCTACGTTCGTATTGTTTTACAATAACAATGACAAAGAAATTGGTTGTCATCATAAATAGTCTTAAAGTACCAAAAATTAAGAAAATTTTACTATATGAAATGAAACATCTTGTACCAAATTACAGCTGCCTCCAAAACCCCTGACTAGGGGGCTACCGCCTCCAGATCCCCGTTCTCTCTGTCCTCTGTCTTCAACTGAATTTGTTGAAACCCCCGAACAAAATTCCTGGGTACGCCACTGTGCATAATGGCCGAAGAGCAAGCGTTTGCTACGATCCTTTAGTTATGTTCGTAACTCCCTGCTAACATATGCCCACATATATACAGACGTTGCCTCTTATATTTCAGGACTATCCCAGCAGATGCGAAGAGCTGAGGAAAATCAGGATGGCTTAGTTCCGAGCCAGAGCGAACATTTATTGTCTCGCCTGTAAACCACACAGACACTGTCCCTCTGTAAATTAAGTACTACTGCAGTAGCCAGTATGTAAGAGTAGAATACCTCTACGCAACTTACCCTCAACACGAGATGGAGGTGGTCAGCTCAACCTCCCGACCGCTTTACCACCGGCAGAAAGGTTTCGGGTAACTTTCCAACGGGAAGCTGGGACGTCTTAGACAGCAGGTGGCGAAAAGAAACGACACAATGTACGGTACGCGTAACGTAACTTTGAAGCGCGTTGGCGTAACCACTGTTGGCGTGGCAAAGGAATATATACTACATATTCTGAGTGTGTGTGTGTGTCTGTAGCCTTAGTTATCCGGCGTGCAAAGCGCGTGCGCCGTGTTGTACTGTCATCTGTAGCCTGACTGGATCTGCCATTTCCCCCCCCCCCCCAAATATCTCATAAACGGTACGATTTGGGGGGGGGGGGGAAATACTGAACATAAACTGTGGGTTTTGATTTTATCTGCAAATTTTGTCCGAAACATTACTCGTTCCAAGAAGAAATGAGCGACGTAATATAAATTAAATATGTCTTCATGTAATGTATTCGTTACTCTGGTCAGATTTTAATGAAAATTTAATTTTCACGACAGACTTTCGAAACATATCAGATTTCAAGAAAATCCGTCCAGTGGCAGCCGAGATGTTACATGCGGACGGACGGACGGACGGACGGACATGACGAAGTTAATAGTCGCTCTTCGCAATTCTGCGAAATTCTCTAAAATCCCGACCCTACAGAAGGCAGCACTTCCGTTGTGCAGCCAGTGCAGTGATCTGGTTGATATACCGACAAGTCCGTGGGCGGAAGACGTTCTTCACAAGTGACTGGACGTTTCCGGTGATGCTGCTGAACATAACAATCCTGTGGCATGACACATTTCTCGTGGCAGTGGGAGGGGGGGTATCTCGTTCATCTCTCGGCCATCTCCGCTCCGCGCTTTCTCACAGAATACAACCAATACCCCCAAGCAGCTTACCCTTCTCGGACTACCCTAAAAAATGGAGGCAGTAAGTTCTCCCGAAACGTCGGTAGCAATGCTAATCAACATGTCATATCCCAGAAGACTGAAATCCCCAACCAATCGTTATACAGTGTATAAATGACTAAGGCTTTCTCTTAATACCAAGTAGTTACAAATCACAGCATAATATGGCAACAACTGGTACTGCAACGTCCGTTTTTGCCGAACACACACCCTATAGCCCAGGGGTGCATAAATTCCTGTCGCCGGCTCACCCAGCCCAATAAATTTTGTGCGGTGGCCCCTAATATTTACGAACCCCCAGTATGTAATTTCCTTCCTGTCAACCTCCCGGAGGTGGCTTATAGATTTTTGGAAAATCGGTGCATCACTGCTGTAGACACCTGCACCGATTAGTGCACACGCTGAATGTGTCCAGTTCAGATTTTAAGTATACATTAAATTTATTTCCAGAACTTCACTAACAATTGGGGTTAGATATTTTCGATCCCAGCTCTCAACAATTTACCGTCGCAATTCGCACTGGCCTCAAGCTAATTAACAACAGAAAACCCGCCAACACAAGACAAAACAAGCCTGTAATGTCCCCCACACTGCAGCATCCTGACAGATGATACAGTAGGATAAGTAATGAAACAAAACGCGCGATGGCATGCAAGTCCCACAGCCGATAATGTTCAACTTCCGGTCATCTTCGCAGTGGGAGTCAAGCGCACGTGTGGCACCAGAGCACCCGAACAGTCCAACTTAACCATTCAGTTTAACATCTAAAAACACAGTGTATTTGTGTGTTTTGTATGGATGTGAGAACAAACAGCGATTATTTCCCTGTACAGCATTAACTGACTGGTTTGTACAACAGAGGCGGAGTGTGTTTACTGCGCGGTACGGACTGAATGTTTATATATAATTCAGGTTATGCCTTGCGTTTAAGGGGTTAAGGTATAGCCAAGGTGAATTTGCCAATTACGAGCCCAGTGGTCACTATACGTACCACCAGTTTAACATTCAACAATTCTACGTTCTGCCCACATAGTGTATTTATGTGTTTTGTGTGGATCTCAGAACAAACAGCGATTATTTCCCTATGCAGCATTAACTGACTGGTTTTTATAACCGAGACGG
>Ga0136643_10012861_pt1 | contig 12494 bp, 9 predicted proteins | sample TergutLab28metaG_FD_96883 | JGI IMG/M metagenome (GOLD analysis project Ga0136643, IMG submission 96883) | Labiotermes labralis P1 segment gut microbial communities from Petit-Saut dam, French Guiana - Lab288 P1 (version 3) (version 3) | ecosystem: Host-associated > Arthropoda: Insects >...
TATATATATATAATAGAATGCTTTCAGCTGGAACATTCAGAAATTAAACCTATATATAAAAAGGTGGCAAAACACTTATTACTAATTACAGGCCAATTTCATTACTTGCTGTATTTTAAATTTTTTTTGGAAAAATATATATAAAAGAAAATATCACACTTTAATCTCAAATAATAGAGTAGTAAAGAGAAGTTTGGCTTCAGGTGTAAAATTCAAATGAAATAGCTATATATACATTAATTAATAATATATTATCATCTCTCAGTAACAAAATAACAGTCGGTGGGTTATTTTGTGATTTACAAAAAGTTTTCGACTGCGTAAATTATGACGTACTATTATCGAAAATGAAATTTTATGGTATATCAGGTGTTGCTAATAAGTTAATGGAATCCTACTTAAGAAATAGATAATAGAGAGTAGTTATAAATGCTCATAATAATTCAAATAGGTGTTTTTCTAAATGGGAAAAAGTACAACACAGAGTCCCACAGGGTTCAGTTCTTGGACCATTACTCTTGTAACATATGTTAATGATCTTTCTAAAAGTGTATCTGACAAATCCAGCCCAATCTTATTTGCTGATGACACAAGTTTCATTATTGCAAATTGCGATGAAACCGAATTTGAGTTTAATACTAATGAGATATTTAATGAAATAAATGGTTCCATAGTAATTAATTAATGTCAAACTAAGATAAAACATTTTTCTGCAATTCCTATCATGAAATTAATATGTCCGGTAACAGAAGCATTGCTACTAGTCAGAGTTTAAAATTTTTAGGACTGACTGTCGACACTTCCTTGATGTGGAAGAATCATATTGGTGAAATAATATCTAGACTGGATAAGGCTTCTTATGCCATCAGACGGATTAAGCTGTTTATGTCCCTAGATGTGCTGAGAAGTACATATTTTTCGTATGTTCACTCAATAATATCTTATGGAATCATATTCTGGGGGAATTCATCTAATAGTGGAGAAATATTTAAAATTCAGAAAAGAATAGTTAGAATAATTACGAATTCAAGTAAGAATGCCTCTTGTCGGCAACTATTCGAGGAATTGCATATCGTTCCAATTCAATCCCAATATATATTTTCAATATTTCTATTTGTTGCTAAAAATAAGACCAATTTCTGTTTAACTCACAAGTACCTAAAATCAATACAAGGCAAACTTCCAATCTCTACCTACCGACAACAAACTTGGCAACATACCAAAAGGGTTTTTATTACTCAGGAACTGAGATCTACAATCATCTACCAACACGCCTTAAAGATTTATCTAATGATAAGAATAAATCCAAACTAGTTCTAAAACGACATCCTTTATATCCTTTTATAGTCTGGAGGAATATTTTAATACATAATTAACTATGATCTGCTGTGCTACAAATCGGAAGGTCGCTGGTTCGATCCCAGCTAATGTCAGTGGATTTTTCATCGACATAAAATCCTTCCGATCGCACTACGGCCCTGGGTCCGACTCAGCCTCTAACAGAAATGAGTACCGGGAGTATTTCCTGGGGGTAAAGGCGGCCGGTGCGTAAGGCTGACAACTTTACCACCATCCTGTGCCGTTGTCACGAAATCTGGGAACCTTAACTTCCTGGAACCCTCTGGGCCCCTCCGAGCCTGTAACGGGACTGCTTTACCTTTTTACCTATTAATTTTACTCAGATTATTACTTACGCTTATTCTAATCATTGTACTTGTAATTAATTGTTAACATAGCTACCTTATGGCATTACAATAAGGCACAACTTATGCTGAATGTACACTTGCTTTATTTATTATGCTAAATGTATATATGACTAATTCCACGTCTGTATAAGATCAATGGAATGTGAAATAAATGAAATTAATCTGTGGAGTGTGCCTCCAACTGTGAAAGCCAAGAGGTTTGCTATGTGCAGTAATAAAGGCACTTTTTGATTTGAGGCCACGGTTCAATTATTACTTCTGTAACAATCCGAGATATGCCATTAGTATTGGTTGATTACACTATTCAAGTTGTGTGGTCATTCTTTACAAATTAGTTGATTTTCATCATAGACAGGAAAACGAGGATAGCAAGAGGAGAAGATGAAATGCTGCCGCACGTTGGAATACGGTAAGTTGATCGGATTATTCGTCTTTATTTTTCTCTCGGTACTTTTAAGACATGTACGTCACCGACTTGAATACCGGAAATGACTACTTGAGTCATAAAACTATTACATTCAAATTACTGTTGACATATTACGATTTCAATTATGCGAATACTCATTGCTTGATTTGCTGTTGTTTACAGATTTATCTTTCACAAGCTTGCATGTATTACAATTTTTAGGTAAAATATTTATCATTAGCGTCTTATAAAACGATAGAACATTTGACATTCTCACCTTCAGTCATTAAATTTAGATGGAAACCATAACCGCTTAGCTTACTCATTTTAAATATCACAAACACAAGCCGCTGCGTGTGGCTATTTTTGGTAATTCTGATATTTTGGAACTAGCATTGGGAACTAATGTTTCTCTTTTCGCAGTTACATTTCATAGAATTGTTGAAATTTCAATTCTTTTTAGGACAAAAAAAAATCGGGACGGAATGTTAGGTAGTTTGTGATGCTTCACAAAGTCCAATACGAACTTTACTAAAGATGTTAATAGCGAAACTCTCACGCTGATCCCCAAAATTCGAGAAGAAAGTTAAGATAGAGGTAGTGAAAACTACTTTTACCATCGGTTATTATTGTCTACACGTTATTTTATTTGGGCCCAATTTAATAATCCTACTTCGTTTTGATGTCCTTCCAACTACAGAAATTTCTGTGATTTTCCTTCATATTTCTGTGGGAAATGAGACTCCGACTCAAAGCCAAGTTAAGTTGATTGTGAAAATTGTCCTTACAGCCAAGTGATTAGACTACGTAAGTAATGTAATGTGTTGTTTCAGTTGCTTCATCGTCTGTGCTTGCTTCTGCTGAGGATGAACAAACGGAGGAATGTGACGCTACTGCTTAACCAAACAACGAATCAGCATCTGAAACTGGTGACTCAGACGCCTAACCAAAGTATTCATTAAGTGATGATTCTTATTCAGACACTTCTGATAACAAGAGTTCATTTGATGAAGTCAAGGTTTCTGCATTGAATGAACCACAAAACATAGATTTGACCACAGAGAATGAAAACAGAAGGCCGAAGAGCATAAAAAGAAAAACAGCCGTGCAATCAGAATGGAAAAGAAATAAAACTAAATTGCTACGAAATACAGGTCACGCATAAAGAACCTTGAAAAGGGGTACTGAAGTACCTGAATGGAAGAATAGTCCTCCTTGTGGGGCTATTTGTAGACTGAAATATTTTTCTAAGTTCTCCAAGCAAGAAACAGCTATGTTTTCAAAAGATATTGGTCTCTGGGAAATATTAATGCCAAAAGAAGTCTGAGTTTAAATGTGTTAATGCCACATCAAGCAAGACTATAAAGTCGTTGCAGCTGTTTCAGCATGTGCAACTAAAAAAAGCTTATTTTGATTTTCTTCCCATTTCCAAAATAAAGTAAAATGATCTTCAATCCTTAATAAATAATAAAATTCTACCACGTTGTCATTCAAGTTTCTACAATGGACTCAAATTGGAACAAGAATGATTTCAAGTCAATGGACTTTGTTAAATTCTTAACAAAAATTTGTTTCCATGTTTGACAGTAAAATGTTTATTTGATTTTTAATAAAGTTTTTTTCTTCTTAAAAAAATAGGTTTTATTTTTATGTATCCTAGCTTAAGTCACAAGTGAGAACTTAGATTTATGTGTAATATTTTGATAGTGGCACAAGTTGAAACAGGGCAGGTAAATTTGACTAAAATCTTAGCAGGGAATTGTTAAACACAAGCAAACCATACAAATGTCAGCTATAGACGAACAACAAAATACAATTAAATTCATTGCCCTCAAAGCATTTCCAAAAGATTAAGATCAAAGTATATTTGTAAGTAAATTTTCTTTTACCCACTTTCTCAAACACAGCGTTTTTTACTTGTGCCACTATTGCATTCAGTGGGCGATTTGTGTATCATGTTGCCAAGACATTGTTGTACATAAGATTACAGTTTTCCTGCATATGTCGCAGTGTCCATCGGTAAATATAGTTACCGACGCTTCGTAGCAACTTACTGCCTCCATCTTCAGGGTTCTAGCACTTCTGCTAGCTATTTGGTCTGCATGACATTATAACCCAGAAGACTTATGTCTTCATCAGCACCATCATGAGGACCTAAAATCTTACTGATTATGTACACAAGTCTGAAAATATTGGCACCTCATGTTTCTTACCCCAAAAAGTTTACTGGTCATGAAATTGAACTCTACATTTGTTCAACACAATTCTGCTCTACAGAATTCTTTGCTAGTTTCACTTAAGAGGTGCACAGAAAATCACGTATTTATGCACTGAAAGTTGTTGTTCACTTGTATATTTAAATAAAAATGGAAATTGTATGACAGATTTTAGGGAAGTTTCTCCTAGCATAAATTTAACAGGAACTCAGTATCATTGTGAATGTACTGTGTAAGGAAGGAGAAGAAGCAGTATATTACAGAGACTATTTGGTTGGTTAATTTTAAATTTAGATTTCACATACGAAAAAAATGTCCTTTACTTATTTATGCAGGTTCACAAATTATGACAAATTACGATTATTTCTGCAGACACTCGGTGGGATGCAGTGATGTTCACGATTGTCAATAGTGAATTACTTTGAATAGTGGTATTCATTGCATGCCCATCCCTTGTTTGTATTGTGTCTGAAGTGAGTGTAATGCAGTTGGGTACAATCTGTTCCACCTTTCAGTTTACAATATAATTACTGTCTAGGAGCTGCTGTGCCATCTGGTCAACTGTTATCTCCACTTGTGGCACAAGAAATTTTCAGATTACAATGTAATTCTTTCCTAATTGCTGTCAGTGCCATCTGGTCATTTGTTGTGGGAGGAGACAGGGACCATCAGGAAGTGTAACTGCTGTCAGTAAAACCCTTCACTGCTGTCCGTAAAACCCTTCACTGCTGTCCATAATAAAGCAACTGCCACTTTTTGGATCAATGTAACTTTCAGTATTCTAAAGTACATCCATCACACACAGCTCCACAACATATGCATTTGGATAACCTTCTGTGATTTGATGTTTCAGAGCAACCAGCAGAGACAGAATCTTGAAAACATCAGGAACTTCCAACCATCAAGATAAATTAAGTTATTATTATACTCTAATATAAAATACACAAGCTGCATTGATCACTACTAAGGAGGCTGTATATAGGGTGTGTATTTATATATATATATACATATATTACTACCAGATGATGATGTAAGTCATAAAGTTTTTTTAGAAAACAGAGCAGTGTGTTAAGTCATCATGTGATTTCTCAGTAGGTTAGGCTGCTACTGGGCAAGTACATGACTTTGGACAAAATGTTTACAATCCGTACAGTAAGTCACAGACTCAAACGTCCAAAAAACCATTTGGGCAGAATTTTATTGAGTGCACCTGACAAAAAGTATCTTTGGTCCCTTCCTGTTGTCACAAAGTCGTTTTGTCTCATTATGAAGTACTAGTTACAAAAAACATGTAATTTCTGAAACTGACCTGGTTGCCTAAACAGGCTTCTTAAGAATGCTTTCAAGTATTTTGTCTTGGCAGTAATTTTTATAGTAGTATAATAATACATGCATATAATATTTAATTCTTTTCATGGCTTGGATTTTTGACGCAGGGAATAGTAACAGGCTAGCTGCTTCACTCTTTTTTTGATATCACATTCCTCAAAATCCTCATGAGCACACAAAAGAATTATTCTAAAATTATCAACAATTTGGACATGGCACCCTCAAAAAGGTTTGCCACCCTGGTCTAGAAATTAACAGCCCCAAAAAAACTAAGTACATATTAAAGTCTTATCATAAAATTTAGAAAAATGTCACAACATAAAGGCAGTAATGAAAGCCTCTGAAAATGTGACAAGTTCAAGTATTTGGGAATAATGAACAGAATCACAATGAAATAAAACAGTGAAATTACATGGGTGAATGCTTGCTGTTATTTAGTCCAGATCTTTTGTCTTCCCATCCACTGTACTGTAACAAAACATAAGGATTAAAATACACAAAACTATAATTTGCCATGTTGTTTAAAATTATCCATGTTCCATGCAGGCAGATAAGTTACCATATACATATATATTGCAACAACTGCAACCGCACTCTAATTAGATACAATACTATACAAATATCTTGTAAATAAAGCCAAATTGGAGCACAATTTTTCTTAGTATGTTTATTTCTTTTCTCTACATGTTTCAGGCGACTATGTGCCCATCATCAGGAGAAACAACTGTATTTATGTGACACTTGGTACTTGTTATTCTGAAACAAGTGAATAGTTTATATTTACAAGAGCGTACGTCATAAAATGAAGTGTGTTGCTTACAGGCAAGTGATGAGTAAAGCAGTCCTGTTACAGGCCTGGAGTGACCCAGAGGGTTCCAGGAAGTTAAGGTTCCCAGATTTCATAACAAAGGCACAGGATGGTGGTAAGGTTGTCAGCCTTATGCGCCAGCTGCCTTTACCCCCTGGAAATGCTCCTGGTACTCATTTCTGTTAGAGGCTGAGTCGACCCCAGGGTTATAGTGCGATCAGAAGGATTTTATGTCAATGAAAAATTCCAATGACACCACCTGGGATCAAAACAGCGACCTTCTGATTTGTAGCACAGCACCTATAACCACTGTGCCACAGAGGTCCCTGGCAAGTGATAAAATCTCAATAAAATTCTTACGTAAATTATCCTATTATTCGAGTGACCTGTTTTAGGTTTGTATGTGTGCATAACTTAATGGTTTTGTTTACATTTATGTTGATGTAGAGGTTTTCAGTAGGTTCATAGTTAAAAGATTCTTAAAAGGTTATCATAGACTGGCTGAGGTTCAATGTGTCAGCCTACGCCCTACACATCCTGAATTGCAAACATGAATACAGCACCATCACTGACCACATCAACAAACCATCACTCCTCCTATCATATGGACAGATGTACATACAATTATTTTATCCAAACAATCAATTTATTCCAGAACAACACCCAAATGAACAAAATCCTATGTTCCAACTACTTCACAACTGATATCATATGTCACACCCCACCTGATATCTTAATCAATACCTCCACCTCAACCCAGCCCAACCAGTTTCATTCTACCCTGCGTACCAGACAGTCATCCATACAGGTATATCTGCCAATACATCAACTATAATTTTACTACATTTTCTGTAGCTCTTTTAGTTGTTAAATTAACACAGTCATATAGCTTTTAACTTCAATGATAACCTTTTAAGAATCTTTTAACTATGAACCTACTGAAAACCTCTACATCAACATAAATGTAAACAAAACCATTAACCATTAAGTTATGCACACATACAATCCTAAAACAAGTCACTCGAATAATAGTATAATTTACATAAGAATGTTAATCAGATATTATCACTTGCCTGTAAGCAACACACTTCATTTTATGACATACACCCTTGTAATTTTAAACTATCCACTTGTTTCAGAATAACAAGTGCCAAGTGTCACATGAATACAGTTGTTTCTCCTGATGAAGGGCACATAGTGACCTGAAGTATGTAGAGAAAACTAATAAACATACTAAAAATGGCCTAGATCCTAGGCACAGAAAGAATACCACTAAATGGATCTTACATACAAAGAATGGGTGTGGAATGAAATCATCTGACACAGAATAGGGTCAAGTGGTGAGATCTTTGGAACATGGTAATGAACCCTTGGGTTCCACAAAATGGGAGGAATTTCTTGACTATCTGAGGAACTAATAACTTTGCATAAAAAGCCTGCTCCATATAGTTACACTAAGGCTCCACAGAAGTAGTAGTTTTTGCAATCACCAAACTGGAATACAATGTAATATAGTAAATACTACCCAGGTATGTTCATTAATGAATATAAATGAAAAGTATTTTATTTCTATTACTTCTATATTCCATCTTGTCTGATACTTCTCAAAGTGGTGTTCTGGTTTGTGACACCATGTGGGAATACTGCCTCCATCTTCATGGTACCATTCAGGCAGTCACTGCTACAATGATTAGGGAGGAGCAATTAGGTTGACTATACAGGAATGGTGCAAGGAATGTGGCCAATCAGAACATAAAGGGGAGAGGCAATAGGTCTTGCTATTTGATTGCACTAATCTATTGAAACTTCACCATCTACTGTACACATGTACTACAAGCATTCAGAAATTAATGAACAGTAAAACTAAAATTATTTCTTAAACATTTAAATGACCCAAAATACAGTGTACAGTCCTGTTCTTTTAACTGAGTCATTATCTTCTTCATACCATTCCTCTTTGAAAGCACGTAACTAAACAATTCCATACAAAACCTTGCAAAGGTTCTTGGCATTTGCCCTCAGTGTGTTAGTGTAAACCAGTGCCTGTTTATATTATGCATATTTCCAAAACATTTACATCATATTAATCAGATTTACTTATAATTTTAAATAGTTACTATTCAGATTTTCTGTGTATGGGGCTACGGCCTGGGTGTTGCGTTGCATTTGAAAATTTGTATTGAAACACGTGCAGAATAAATGTATAGAAATCCAGAAAGTAAGAATATGTACAAACACAGTGAAAAATCTCCATTAACCTGTACGTGTAATTAAAGCATGAAAATTAAATTTAAAAATTGGAAGGAAAATGCTGAAAGATGGACTTTAAGTGGAGGAATGTGGGTAATGGGAAGTTGCAGTTGTCAGTTATGAATCTTGGTTTATATTCTCAGAACGAAAATGAGTGATGATACTGGAGACTGTGACAGTGGAGGTGGTGGATTTGATAGCTCATGTGGTGCTCCTGATAGCTCATGTGGTGCTCCTGATAGCTCATGTGGTGCTCCTGATAGCTCACATCACCATGACTCATGTGGCAAGGACCCTAGTCCCTGTGACTCATCACACAACAAAGAAGATTGCCACAGCAGTGGCCAGGGTAGCATCAATGATGATGCTGGTAGCGTTAGCAGTAAGAAGCCAAGTTCGAACGACAAGGACAGCTACAGAATGAAGAAGGCAGAAGAGCAACAGGTTGACTGCTGCTGTACCCTCATATGAAGTGCACTGTGCATCATTTCATAAGTATGATATACAAACTGTTGTGCTTTAGTTTCAAGGTATTCATTAAGAAATAACAAGTATCTAGCTGTGCCACATAATCCGCCACATGTCATGTAAGAGTTTTTGTAATACATCCCAGTATCAGCATTTATTTGACAGCAGCCCTGGATATGTGACACAGCAGTAGTCTTGTCTTTTGTCATGTTGTGGTCAGGAAATAAAAGAGCACATAAATGATCCTTATATTTCATCAGATGGAACAATGACACATGTAGTGATAGAGGGTACCACTTTCTAACAGGCCCAGCACAGTAGGATTCCCATCCCTCCTTCACCTGTAAACAGAAAGAAATCCAGTTTCTGAAATGCGACATTTTTAATGGACATAAATAACAGTGTGCAGACCACTTATCAAGTTAAATACTATGATAAAATGCAAGGGAAATAATGTTAAAACTTGTCAATGTGAATACAGACTTGAATGCATATGGGAAATTCTTGTAACAGAAATGTTTTTTCTCACTAAAACATTCTACACTGGTGCAGAAGGTGATTAAATAGAGTCTACCTAAAAATTTTACAGTTATCTGAATTATAATGAAGCCAAGAAAGAAGTCTCATCAATTGTGGTCAGTCTTCTCCATTTCTGCCTACTGTTGTATTCCAGTCTGCTCCACAGTGCTTGTTGCTAGCACAGGCTATTATTACTAACATTCCTACAAACAGAATGACTACATGAGTAGACGGGAATGTATGGGATTACACTGCAGGGGAAGTGTAATGTGTTTGAGATGAGTATGGACAGGGTCAGTCTATGCGATTTCTCTCTGTGGTCTCAATATATGCAATATGTCTTCATGCAAAAAAGCCAGTGCTTTTACAACTAACAAAAAATAGCAGCAAAATGCATGGGTTGAAGGAAATAAATTTGCTAAGAAGGCACAATTACACCCATTCAGTTAACAGAATTTATCAATACTGTAACGTATGATGAACAGAACATTGGATGTGTTCATACAACTTTTGTGTGAAATGTATGAGTAAATTATTATGTTAGCAATTTTAAAATGTTTGAACTTTGACAAAAGTTAGCAGGTGCTTATAAAATGTCCAGGCTGTGATAATTTTCATAATACTGATAAATGTTCCTTCAGAAAAATAAATACACTGAGTTTGAGAAACTGTACATAGTATGTAATTGGCATGTATTTTATATAAAATTTAACGTACTTACTCCATGGTGCAGAGTCCTTCTTGAGAAGCTAACTGGTTTGCAGCTAGTCAAGGAATTCCCCGCATTTCACGGAACCCGAAGGTTCATTACCACACTCACAAGTGTCCGCCAACTATCCCTATCCTGGGCCCGCCCAATCCAGTCCATATATCCACAACCCACCTCCTGGAGATCCATCCTAATATTATCCACCCATCTACGCCTAGGTCTCCCCAGTGGTCTCCTTCCCTCCGGTTTCCCCATCAAGACCCTATACAACCCCCATCTCCTCACCCATACGCGCCACATGCCCAGCCCATCTCATTCTTCTCGATTTTGTCACCCGTACAATATTGGGTGAGGAGTACAAATCATTTAGCTCCTCGTTATGCAATCTCCTCCATTCCCCCATTACCTCGTCCCTCCTCGGTCCAAATATTCTCCTCAACACCATGTTCTCAAACACCCTCAGCCTCCTTTCCTCCCGCAATGTCAGTGACCAAGCTTCACACCCATACAAAACAATAGGCAAAATTATAGTTCTATATATCTTGATCCTTATATTTTTGGATAGCAACCTGTAAGACAAAAGGTTCTGCACCGAATGATAGCAAGCATTTCTTGACCTCAATCTGCTCTTAATTTTTTCCACAATAGAATATATAAAATGTAACTGCACTGATAAATATGAGACATACAGAATACATTTTATTTCAAATGTCATTATTCAATACAGTAGTCTGTTCATCACAGTGGCTTTAGATACAGCAACTGAACTGATGGTTCTGCAGAAACAGCACTTCTTTGAAGGATGCATTAATATCATAACTTGTATAATTGGGGGTAAGAAAAATGACTAGGGATCATATCCTCTAGTTAAGAAGAAAAAATATTAAGATTCAGAATTTGTATGGGACAAAACTTCATGCATTAATTAAACTGTGGAATTTCTCCCACAGTAATAACACATCATAGAACTGTTCAATCAAAATAGCTGTTGCACTGGAACATTTCAAAATGGGTGTTTGAAGTGCGGTGAACTTTATCAGCACTTGACAGAGATAAATCCTGGCAGTGTTTCCAAAAACAATTTTATTCAGAATAGTGCCACACAAATTACAGGAAATATGAAAATGTATACACTGAATGACCTCTCCACTGAAATCCCACTTTCATTAATTGCTGTCCTAATCTAGACATGCAAAATTATGATTGAATGTTGGATAATGCTTAACCAATAGGGAATGCCCACCTACTACTGAAGAGAAGCACCTGACTGATATCTCCTCTGACACCTCTCTGAAAATGAGATTTGCAACAGTTCTGTTTGTATCTTGCTGGATTGTTGATCAGAGTGAAAACCGAGTACAGTCAATGAAGTGAAAAAGCTAGGAAAGTACTAAGTTTCTGCAATGAAGAGAGAATATTGATCACATATAAATGTGGAATGTGAAATGAGAGTGACTGTGTTAAAAATAAAATGCAGGATTAAAAAATGCAGTGCAAGGCAAACTTACCTTCTCACTGAATATTATTTACAATTCAAAACATATGTGAATTTGTTTTACAAAATACATACTACCCAAATCATGATGATAATGATGAGCAACATACCACGAAAGCACAAAATCAGGGAACTACAAAAAACAGCCAAATAGGGCACTGCACATATACTTCAGAGAGTACTAACGTACAAGTACAAGACATATTGCATGTGTGAAAAAACATTACATGTAGCACAAACTGTAAATAAAGGACAGTTGCATATACTCTATAAACATGGTTTATTTCAAGTATATAATTGTAAATACCATGCGTAGTGGTGATAACAAATATAATAATAATAATAATAATAATGACAGGAAAACTAGAAAGATGTTAACAATGTATAAAATGCATCACCCAAAAGCTGACACAGACAGGCTATATGTAAAGAGGAAAGAAGGAGGGAGAGGACTGGTGCAAATCAAAGTGGCATATAAAGCAGAAATAATTAATATTGCAGAATACCTTAACACAAATTATAAAGAAGACCAGTTTGTAAATATTGTTAAAAGCCACGAAAGCACTCAACCAAATATGAACTCAATAA
>Ga0136643_10012866_pt1 | contig 12493 bp, 12 predicted proteins | sample TergutLab28metaG_FD_96883 | JGI IMG/M metagenome (GOLD analysis project Ga0136643, IMG submission 96883) | Labiotermes labralis P1 segment gut microbial communities from Petit-Saut dam, French Guiana - Lab288 P1 (version 3) (version 3) | ecosystem: Host-associated > Arthropoda: Insects >...
GTGTGGTTGGGGTTTTTGTGTTTTTGGAGGTTTGGGCGTGATGTTTTGTTTTGTGGGGGGGTGGTTGGTGAGGGGGGGGCCGGGGTGGTGTGTTGTGGTTGGGGGGGGGGGGGGGGGGAAAGAAACGTTTGTGTATTCGTTCAGTAGTCAATATAGTGTAATATATTCGTGCTTAGTTTCAGTTCAATGTTCGAAGCCCTTAAGCAGTAGTGTTCATTAGTAATGAGTGCCTCAACCGATTTTCATATTAATCAGTGATCGGTGATAGAGTTTTTGGCACTAGAAGGTTGTGCGCCAATCAAAATTCATAGGCGTATGAAAGCAGTTTATGGCAATGGTTGTATGGATATGAAAAATGTCTGCAAGAGGGTCCAGTGTGCCAAAAGCTGTTATGCAGGTGATATGATTGTCTTGGATGAGCACAGATCAGGACAACCCATTTCTGTGACTCGTGACCAGAACCAATGCGGAGTGGATGCCATGATCCAGAAAAATCGCTGAATTAAGCAGAGAGACATTGCTCTAAAGCTCAGTATTAGTCAAGAAAGAGTTCATCATATCATTGAAATATTAAACTACAGAAAATTTTGTGCCATGTGTGTCCCGAGACAATTGACTGACCCCATGAAGGAACACGGGAAAACTGTTGCTCAAGAACTTCTTAACTGATATCGTCTCGAAGGGGATGATTTCTTCAAGTATATTGCCACTGGAGACGAATCCTGGGTTCATCATTGTGGCCTGGAAAACAAAAAGCAATCCATGGAATATCGTTATCCAGGTTCTCTGAGTGTAAAGAAATTCAAAACTGTTCCATCAGAAAAAAAAGTCATGCTCACCATCTTTTGGAATGCAAGGTGCGTGCTTTACCCGGAATTTGTGACTAAAGGAGCGACAGTGAATTCCGACAGGTATTGTGCAACCTTACAATCACTCAAGCAACGCATCCGCAGAATCAGGTCAGAAAGAAACACGTTTCTTTTGCATCATGACAACACAAGACCACATTGCAGTGCACAAACTCAGGATGCCATGACAAGCCTGAAATTCACAGTGGTTCCACACCCTCTTTACAGCCCAGATTTGGCACTGTCAGACTTCTGGCTGTTCCCAAAATTGAAGGAGACGTTAAAAGGTAAACATTTTTCATCAGATGCCATAGTTGAGGCAGCTGTGCGCAAATGGATCAGCAGCCAACCAGAAACTTTCTTCATGGACGGAATGAACAAATGGATACAACGAGTGAAAAAATGTGTAGCCGTAAATGGTAACGATGTTGAAAAATAAGTGTGCAATGTGTAAGAGAAATAAATTTCTTTTATTCTGATATCACTGTTATTATTTTACATTGTCAGAAACTTATTTCATACAATTGGAGACCTTACTAATCAATCACCCCTCATATATGCAGTTTTTAGAGATCATTCACACAGAAAAAATTAGTACCAAAGTTCAGTAATTTTCTAAAGTCATGGTTTGTCTTACTATTGTCTGTCTGACACATATTTTCATAAATGGTATTCTGGTGCCCACCCAACTTTCCATTCATTTGGGGGTAATATGTTAGGGTATGAAGTTGACCACTCACCTCCTGCTCTCAAGATTAATAAAGTGTGGAGCTATACATCCACTCTTTGTGATGTTGTTATGGCATTCTGCTTAGTTAAACACGGACAAAAGAAAAACATCAGTGTGTTCTGCACCTGGAGATCCTCATCTGCTGGGGGCAGAGCTGTAGTGGTGTGTGAAACAAATGTTTTTACCTTCCAGATTACCATTGCAGTGCACTATTTACCGTTAAATTTTTATACACATCTTTTAGAGTGTGCCTTTAAACATTTTTAGTGGTCAGTGATGAAACAAGGAACTTAGTGGGACTTTGATAATTGCTGACTGTGGTCACAATTCCCCTAACCCACCAGTTTTACTATAGAACATCGGCTGTGCCAACAGCACTTTTGCAGTTTGCATTGTTTTTTCAGAAATATAAATCTTGCAGTTTTCGTTTTCTGAATTGCATGAAATGAGGAGACAGTGTGTATGTTTTTATGTTATCATTATCTGCTGTAGACTACTGAATAAGTTCATGATTATTGACTGTATGATATGTTGCTACCTGTGGTTTTACTTGTCAGACTGTAACATGTTTCCTGTCCACAGTTAGTGTGCCTGACTCTTGACCACAGTACAAAGTTAATGAACTACACTACAATTGTGATTGTTAGCCTATCCATTTAAGGATTTTGGCCAATAACTATTATTCCAAAGCCAGATAGTTTGCTTTATAAAAAATTTGCAAGGGATATTTTAAGAATCTCTTGAATTTTCATGAGTTAATTCTGTTTGGGAAGTGTCAGATTTGATATTGCTAATGCCATAGTTAGGATCTGTTGTAACTTCCTGGCCCCTCCCATCTCAGCAAAAATAGTGGCATATCTTGTGATGGTGAGGTGGTGGTGGTGGTGGCGGTGGCGGTGGTGGTGGCGGTGGTGGTGGTGGTAGCAGTAGTAGTAGTAGTAGTAGTAGTAGTAGTAGTAGTAGTAACGTTGATACGTTTGACATCTTAAATAAGAATTGAATTTTGTGTTTGATACTTCCAGAACTAACTCGAGTGCTCAGTGGCAAATTATGTATCAGACCCCCATTCATTTTTAATCTTAAATTGTGTTTCTGATTCGATATATATATATATATACTGCTGCAACCCTTTCATTCTCTGTGGCGGCATAAAATGAACAGAAATATCGAATGTATTATAATGATTGAGTGGCAGTTCAATGCCTATCCGAAGTTGATCTATTCTTTGAACAAACGTGTTTATGTGATACATCGTTATCCGCTAAATGAACTGTGATGTACCGCGGTAAGCCAGAAATTATTTGAGTCAGTTGACGAATGGACGAAGCAAAGCGAAGACAGGGCACATTAATTCTAACTGGATCCAGCTCATCGATATGCATTGCTATCACTCATTCACGGTCGTCTGCACCACCATTCGTTAAATGTTAACAGCTCGCTGAACGCCAACAGGATGAGCGTGTCGTCCGTGCACCGACCGCACAGTACCCTTCAATCCTGCAACATTCGTTCAAATTTACCTGAATCTCTCTTTAGTGCTGGTTTTAAATTTGCCTTGTGCCTTGTGTGCCGTTTTAGAATGGGACAGACAACCGTCTTGAGAGAAGACATCGCTGCTCGAATGTGCCGTATACATTCTTGTATATACGTATGTGTATATATATATATACTACCCAGCCCATACCTGTGTGTGTATATATATATGTAAACATATATATACAGGTATGGGCTGGGTAGCTCAGTCGGTATAGCAACTGACTACGGGCTGGATGGTCCGGGATCGAATCCCGGTGGGGATGAGATCTTCCGCCAGTTCATACTGGCCCAGGGGCCCACCCAGTCTCCTGTAAAATTGGTACCGGGTCTTTCCCAGGGGTAAAGTGCGGTCGGGGCGTGCTGCTGACCACACACCCCCTTCTAGTAGAGCTATACCTCTACCCAACCTCTGGGCCACACCGGGCCTGTAACGGGATCACTTTACCTTATATTTATACAGGTGGACCACCGTATCCACGGGTAATACTTTCCAATATCTACAACGTTTACGTGAAACCGCGGATAATACCGAAACCTATATATATAGCGTGATATTCGTATAACGTACATAAATACGGTACGGTTTGACAAATTACGCACAGTAAGACGTCACCAACATTAAATACTTTCTCTCTCTCTCGTAAGTATGAAAGTAAGGGATTCTGACGATTTAGTCTAATCCTCAAGCGACGATTGAACAATGAAAAAATACAGTACCTGTACTGTACAGTATGATGTATAGTTTCAAGGGATGACCGAGCAATAAAAATCATGCTTTTCCATCAAAGCGTTGGATAAGCAACGAAGAAAAACGTGTTACTGTTACACATTTTACAATGAAATTCATACGTATGTACCTGTACATAACCTGTAATAAGAAAATTTTATTTGTTGAAAAATATCTTAGCCTATTGTGGGTATTCGCCGACTTCCCCATTCTTCTTGTTGCTTTCCGAACACAAACACTGCGATAACGCGGCAACTAATACGAACAGCGAGAACGCTAGAAGCAGAACGTTGGCAAGTTTGCGGGGAAGCGTGGGTACGAGGACAAAGGGAGATGAGTCAAGTACTGGGCGCGTTTGGGCTGCTGGATTTCACCTTGTTATGGCCCGTTCTGGCTTGGCGCGCGTTTGGAAACTTAGGAACTGTTTATGTCTTTAATTTTCCGATTTTTTCGGGCCGCGGTAAACAGCGGTTAACTGAAACCGCGGATACTGAATCCGCGTATACGGAGGTCTCATATGAGGTGGATGAATTGCCATACGAAAGAGAAAACAAGTCATACTATGGCAAATTTACGCACATAATGGAAAGCATCAGTCAAGTTTTAAAACATTACCAAAGATCAACCACGAATATGCACTATATTAGCAGTACCCCCACCCCCATCCCCACTACACAGTTTTGAAACTGGAATTCTAAAGGAAAAAATTTGATCCAAATTCAAAGCAGCAGAGATGAGGTTTTTCAGGAAAACCACAAAATTCAGGTTGTTTAGCCGCAACAAATGTAACGGTATTTTAAAAGCACTTAATAAAAAAAAGGTAAAACAATCCATGTAGTGGTCTGGACAGGCTCTTGGGGTTCCAGGAGGTTGAGCCTCCCAGATTTCAAGAAAATCGGCACCCGAAAGAGGTAATGCCAGCTTTATGTACGGGTCGCCTTTACACCCCTGGAAATATTCTGTTAGTGGCTGAGTCCAGTTCAGGACCATAGTGCGAATGGAAGGATTATCTCGATGGAAAATTCCAGTGACACCATAGGGAATCAATCCGCGACCTGAAATAACTTATTACACAACAATTTTGGGAAAATTCAACTAATACAAAAATAAATGTATACAAGATGTTAGTAGAATGGTCTGATACACACTCGTACATACTGTTATGAAGTATCAGCCTTCAGGCAAAAGGAACACAGGACGGCCATTACAGAGGTTTCTTTATTGTTATATTTAGACCGGGACTGGCCACGAGGCCTAAGGTAACGGTGACAAACTACCATGTAATATGAAACATAACTGCAACATGTTCACTTCTCAGAACAGCAAAGAGAACTTCCAGGCTGCCCAGATATTGGCTATAGAGATTGAGGGCGCTTGTGGTACCATGTGCCACCATGTGGCTAAGTACAGCAATAGGGCACAAATGATTGCGTCGGTCCTCGAAACGTTCGTATCAGAATAGAGTAATCGCTAGTGAAATCAAGTCCTTAATAGGGTGCAGTGAAGTCTGTATCGTAAGTGAAGTGAGGTCCTTAATAGGATTCAGTGAGATCTGATTTGTTAGTGAAATAAGGTCCTTAATATGGTGGAGTGAGGTCTGAGATCAAATCCTTAAATGGGTGCAGCAAGGTCTGTATCTTTAGCGAAATTACTTCCTTAATAAGGTATAATTTCTGTACCTTTATGAAAGCAGGTCCTTAGTAGAGTGCAGTGAGAAGTTCTGAATCGTTAGTGAAAGCATAAGGTAAATGGTAAAGCAGTCCCATTACAGGCCCAAGTTGCCCAGAGGGTTCCAGGAAGTTGAGGTTCCCAGATTACGTGACAATGGCCCAGAATGGTGGTAAGGTTGTCAGCCTTACGCACCGGCTGTTTTTAACCCCAGGAAATACTCCTGGTACTCATTTCTGTTAGAGACTGAGTCGAACCCAGGGCCATAGTGCGATCGGAAGGATTATGTCAATGAAAAATTCCAGTGACACCATCTGGAAACAAACCAGAGACCTTCCGATTTGTAACACAGCGCCTTAACCACTGTGCTACAGCGGTCTCTGAAAGCATAAGGACTGGGTGCTAATCGCCTGTTCCGATTCTGAGAAGTTTCAAACTTTTTATTCCCATCTGTTTATATGTGCCTTTCTGCTTCTCTGCTCTTCATTTCTTCACATATTGGCTGTTCCGGGTAACATCACTGATATTTTGTATGCCAGGTTTAGTAATCAATTTTTTAACATCATGTTTAGTTCTACAGGCTATTTACAATGTAAGTAAAAAATTATGAGTTTGTCTTCCACGTACCGTCAACACATCTCTTCGTATCTGGCTGTATGAACCGTGCATTTTGAATAATTCATTATTTAGACCAAAAAATGCACAATATATTAACAAAGTCTGTATCGTTTAATACTCCTACATGTTTCGATATATTTACATCATGTTCAGGGAATCTCTTATTGTATACGTTGAAGTTAAAATATAAATAAAATTAATAAGATTAAAATTTTTACACAGTTGATTATTAGAGATAGTCAATAGATTATAATATTTATCTGTAACAATCACCTGTGTAAGTATTAAATATTATTAATTTTATTGATTTTGTAACTTCAGCACATATAAGAAGAGACTCCCTGAAGATTATGTAAATATATCGAAACATGTAGGAGTAGTTTACAATAGAGTAATTATTTTTTACATATTGTGCATTTGTTGGGTCCAATAAAATATTTCTTCATATCTTTATTAAATTTCAATAATATTTTATTTAATTTTATAATGACTGTACCAATACAAGGAAGATAACTGGAAGAGACTTCGATATGTGATAAACGTTCAAATAGTGACAAGTATAGTAGAATGGGGTCGTTCAAAGTATAAGACATTTATGTAAACAAATATACACTTCAGCGTCAGCTGGGTTTACTGTAAATACTTACCAGTACACAAACCACTGTCTTTTAGTTGATATCTGCAAGAATTATAAGGTTCCTGCTCAGTTGCCCGCTGTAGTTGAGTTGATTTTGTGCGTCTGCTGTAAGATGTTCACAAAACCTTTATACATTCTCAGCTTTAATGGGCATTTTTTCTGCATAATATGTGACTAATAAATCGATATGATAGAATGTAATGTATTTCGTACACTACATATTGTTTTATTGCAAAATATTTTAAAACTCTATTGTGATAAAAATGTTTAGAAATCTTTAAGTTACAAAGTTAAAAATTTGCAAATTACAATTTCCCTTTCTTTCAAACAACACACATCACTGTTACAAGCTACAAAAGCTATTTTAAAAAAATTATTTAACCTTCATACTGATATTATATTGTTACAGATATTTTTAAAAAGTTTTGAATTGACGAAGGAAGGTTTCTTTTAGAGTGTAGAGCATTGTACAACAGTCGAAGACCTGATGGTATGAATCTCAGCAACTAGAACTATAAAGGCAGCAACAGCATGTACCGCATCTGGAATTGAATATTCAGAACAAGCTGCATAACTGGTGACTGATACAGGGTTGGTACGGAATGTATGTCATAATACGAAACGGTGTTCGTATTAGAGTGTCCACGTTCAGATTTTTTGATCATCCAAAAACAGAGTGTTGACTGTGTAAAGCAGCTTTCTCGAAATGAATGAGTTCATAGTATTGCCTGTAGGTGGTGTTCGTCTGTTTTACCGGATTGTTACGAAAAGTAGCGGTTATTCCGCTGTATTGTGTTAACCGATTCTTCTTGGTTAGTGAGTCTTTACCGTAAGACTAGATCCAAACTTTTAAATATATTTGTACATCGTATTTCAAACGGCTACTCTTGCACAATACAAGAGAAGCTGGAACTACTGAATACTTCGTTTTGAAATTCTCATTTTTTTCCTTTTGGAGCTGCGGCCCAACGTGGGCCATGGCGTCCTCATTCTTGAGATTTCTAGATCACACACAACGACGCATCACATTCGGTAGGACTCCTCTGGACGAGTGATCAGCCCGTCGCAGAGACCTCCACCTGACAACACACAACACTCACAACAAACATCCATGCCACCCGGTGGGATTCGAACCCACGATCTCAGCAGACGAGCGGCTGCAGACCTACGCCCTAGATCGCGCGGCTACTGGGACCGGTTTTGAAGTTCTCATAAGAGTTGAAAATGGATTTGAGGCGCTGTGTGTTTTACTAGTGAACTAATTCTCTCTTGTTAGAACGACTTTGTGTCTTGTTTATAATTACATATCCATATTTATATGTAGAAGCAAGTTAAGTTGTATAACTTACTTCATAACAACACACTGTAATCCCATTCCAAGACATTACAAGATAAAACAGTAATAAAATTAAAACTATTTTATTACTGAAACCCCAACCTAAAGCTATTTTTATACCGTTATCTCTAATGCACGGCAGTCATATCCATTTATTTGCATGGCGCTCAGTAATTTTTATACTGACCTTTTTTTCCTACTAAGATCGCGTGTTTTCTTATCTTTATAAAAACGCTTAAACAGAGAAAGAAAATTTGCAAGTCATATCCTAAACGGGGGCGTGCGTGGCCTATTATATGGCCCAACTTGTTATAATTTAATTTCGTGATAAACCTGGCAGGAGGCCGGCCGGCCCGAAAGCACAACACACGCTACGAGGGAATTACAGCAAACACACCTTGAAGATATAATGAGTCCCTCAGCCAGTTTCTGGCACAGCTGCTTACATTGAACCGTGGACAAGCGGTCCTAATATTGTTGTTGTTGTTGTTGTTGTTGTCATCGTCGTCCAGAAGTACTTAAAGGAACGTTGAATAATCTATAACCAATTTCGACTTTAATACTTAACTGTAACAGCCTCGTACTGAGTGATTTGTGTCGAAAAAATTCCGGTTAAGTTTGGAGGAACGAAATTAAAGATTAAGATCATTTAACACGAAATAAAAATTTCTTGCCCAAATTTGATTGAATTCAATAATATAAACAGCCAACTAGATGCAACAATGACCAATTTTATTTAAATTACAACCAGCTCAACATGTTTCGGGCAATAACTTCGCCCATCCTCAGGAGCACTAGACTGTGTTTACAGCTTGTGGTGTAAAGCTGTAAAAACAGTCTAGTGTTCCTGAGGATGGGCGAAATTATTGCCCGAAACATGTTGAGCTGATTGTAACTTAAATAAAATTGGTCATTGTTGCATCCAGTTGGTTGTTTATATTATTGTATCACAGATGCACGGTCACACAAACATCAAATTGAACGAATTCGTTGTACAGTGACAAAGAAACAAATGTATCACAAAATACTTAAAGTTCCATTGAATGTTAATGTAACTGTAAACATATGTCTCTGCTTAATAAACATTATATAATACTGAAAATTTTGAAAATGGAGCTTTAACTCCAGGCATTCTTAAGCTCGGAAATTGATGGAGGTTAATGGTCAGCCTTTTGAGACGAAATACAAAAATTTGTTTATGTACACTATATATTGTAACAAACTTACAAAAATACTGTATGACAGACAGGGATCAGGTCTTCTCTAATCTGGATGTACAAAATTGACACTAATTCTCTAAATGTATTCACTCATTTCAGGTCTGCCGAATTCGTACAGCTGTTTGGGCAGTGGTGAGTACCGTTGCATGCCGCGTCGCAATATTTAGTGACTGAAGACTTATTTCCAGTATTTTAAAACTAGCAGTACGAGTATACAAATATCTGTCTTAATTAGTCTGATATTTATATTTATCAAGCGCTGAATGCAGAAATGTTATTTATGAGGGTACGTGATATTCGTCAGAATCGTTTTAATGCTTTTTTGGCACAAATTGTACAAAAGAGAACATAATACAGGGAACGTGCTGCTCTCCATCATCTCAGAAGCCATTCATGGCATCTTTTTACCCGACTAGAATAAGGGCAGGTACCTGCATTCTTAGACAGGAGCATCCATCCAAGACCTTTTTTTTTTAAATTTTGCCTTCGTTATTAGAATGATTTTGTTGGTAATGACTGTGACGACAGACAGAGCGGGACGTACAGCTAAAAGACCGGTCTTTTGTAAAGATATTAATTGAATCCCTCTGGCCTCTAATTTTACATTTTGCCACCTTCACGTATATTTTCCTTCATACAAGAATCGGCTTATAAGTTAATTCTGCTCTCCGCCTGTGTGTCTGACTGTTTGCACCTTGCAGATTTCCAAAAAACTGTCCGATTTTCGAGAATTTTGAAAGGCACACTACCATCAGACCGAGGGCTAGTTACCAGCATTCGTTTCATACAATATAATGGAAGCACGAACATGTAAGTTGGATGCTACGATAGTGCCAGTTTGGTGTGCCCTAAAACAGCGTGGAATTTCGAAAAATATGGCGCTATTACCAACACATTTACTTAGTGCTAAACAATAACGACGGTATTAGGGGGTTGGTCTGTAAGTGAAAGCGGGATGTTTATTTACTGTTTTGTGTACGGATACTCGCAAGAAAACAGTTTATATACTGACAAATGATAGGATTAGTACAGAGTAACGAATGGGAAAAGAAGTGGGAAGAGGAAAGCATGACATTATTTAGTTATTACACATGCATATTCTTGGAAGTACGGAAGTAAACAGACATCTTAATCAGGATATCGGGACTTTGGACCCAGACTCGTTCCCGGGATCTTGATAATAAGAAACAACTCAAAGAAATCTGCGCTCCCAGCTAAACTGATGACCAGTACGCTGGACAGAGTAATAATAATGAACCTATAAAATATGAAACATTTGAAATTTCAGGAAAGATAAAGTATGTTGAGAACCAAAATAACACATGATTGTCACTTTCACAAATAAGTTCAAAAAGATCAAATCGGATAGTATTTCATATCATCCTTTGTACCCCCAGCCTCATATCTAAAAAGGCTAAGGATCAGAATATATTAAACTGATGGCAACTATTCTATATGTATTGCCATCATGCTGTAAAGGAATGAAACGGAGTGGCAGTGTAAACAACTTGCTGTAGAGAATGTTAGAATGCAAGGAAAAGAGGGTTACAGTAGGATGGAGAAAATCATACAGTGAAGAATTGCAGCTGTTGTTACTGGCGTGATTGAATTAAACAGGGCTGGGTTCTTTATCGCACAGCATTAGTGGTGTTAGAGCTGCGATGAAAAGATAGCTTGGAAAACTGATTTGTAGCCGGGAGGATGATATTAAAAAGGACGTAGAAGAAAATATGCAAAGGCGTGGACTGATTTAACTGGCTCAGGAGGGGCTCGCATGTCGGACTTTGCTGATCATAAGATTGTGGAGTGGCTGCGTTACTCTCGGGTTGTAAGAAAGAACTTTAAAGTCCACAGTTTTTTTTTATTTTAGCAGTAATTTATCAGTTATTGTTTAGTGTTGAATTCTGTTGGATAACTCCGCAGCTGTTAGATTTTAACTGTCAGCGAAGATATCATGGCGGCAGTGCGAATTGTAATGTGGCAGGAATTGTACTCAGGCTGAATTCCTTTCATTTTTTATGCGAAATACTGTGAGCGTACATGACATAGTAGAGGGGTATTCGAAATGATTGTCGGGGTTTGTTTATCTACTGCTACTCGCCTGGCCACTTCGTTCTGCAGATGCAACCCCATGTGATTTCTTTCTATGGGGTTACGTCAAGGATCAGGTTTATGTTCCTCCTCTTCCCGCAAGTATCCAGGAACTGAAGGTACGAATCAGAACCGCCATTGAAACCATCACCGCTGACATGCTACAAACAGTTTGGAACGAACTCGATTGTCGGTGTTGATGTTTGTAGAATCACAAAGGATGCACATATAGAGCACCTGCAAGGTACGCAACAAAAACCTGGAGTGTTGTTCTATTAAATAAAGAAATTCATATACTCCTATATCAAATGTATTGTTAAAACCCCGACAATTATTTCGAATCACCCTGTATTAATGGTTTTATTTTAGAAAACTGGAAACGTTGTGACCTCGCGAACTATGTTACCTTGAAAAGAAGTAATAAATATTTTAAGGTGACTTTTTATTTTGCAAATGGCTGCGTTTAGAGAGCATGAGATTTGAAGAGGAACAATGTTAAACTCCGCGTTTTGCATTTTTCACACCATTCACTATATCAGCCAACAAACGCACATTATAAGACAAAATTCACACATGTCTTAAGAAAACTCCTACATGTTCCGACATCCATGTGTCATCTTCATGGAGTTAAAAGTATATAAGAATAGCAACACAGCACGGTATACTACACCGCTCGACAGGATACACATCAGTAAGCTCCACGTGGACTGGTTCACACGAGAAAGAGGCAGATGTTTTGTACGCATCCTCCGTGCAGAACCTTAAGAGCCATGTGTTCTTTTCTGGAACTGGTCACTGCTATATGATTTTAATATCACCACTAATGCAATTTTGTACCTAACAACTTACATTTTAGAATTTTAACATTTTAATTATCTTAAAAATATATTAACTTTTTGGCGCCGGAATTATTTTTTTAATTTTAGCACATCCTATATATAGAATGTGAATAACACAGGAATCAAATACTTTAGAATTGTGAAACAAACTGCATTTTGAAGAGAAAAAAACGGAGAGTATATACCATGTTTAAAATATTCAGTACCTATATTTGTTGAATAAATATATAAAACGCAACTTTA
>Ga0136643_10012867_pt1 | contig 12493 bp, 9 predicted proteins | sample TergutLab28metaG_FD_96883 | JGI IMG/M metagenome (GOLD analysis project Ga0136643, IMG submission 96883) | Labiotermes labralis P1 segment gut microbial communities from Petit-Saut dam, French Guiana - Lab288 P1 (version 3) (version 3) | ecosystem: Host-associated > Arthropoda: Insects >...
TATTCCGTTTTCCGATACTCCCACAACTGTCAGTCTGTCTTTGAGTGGAATATCCAGTTCTGGGCTGGAGTAGACGTTACCTACGTATATTGCATAGACACTACCAAGAATTTCTTCTTATAGACTGAAGCCAACTTTGCTTCCATGTCCTAAACTTCACTCCCATTTAGCTCTGTTTCCTTGCCACACTATGTTGTCGTGTTCCAAACATAACCTAGGTTTGGATTCAACTAAAATAAAACGTCTTTACTCCGAATCTTGTCCTCTTGACATCTATGAATTGTACAGTACCTACGTTCCCTTTTCACAAGATACGGCTGTCATCCAATCCAAATTCTGGGCGGGCCTGTACACTTCACTGAACTTTCTGTTTACGTAACGTAACATTTAATCCACTTTACACCCTTCCATACGCAGTACTACTCCAAATACACACTACCGCGGAATGGCCAACATGCGCGAGGTAAGTAACAGTTGTTATCCGTGCTTGGTGGAGGGAGTTTACCGACAGTCGCCGGAAGTAGCGTTCGTAGTGCTGCAGTGTACGCAATCGAGTGACGAAGAAAGTGCCCACAAAATATCCGTAAACCCTGTTGCACGCGGGTTGCCTGCGAGCACAACATTATGTTGCCAATGGATACATGTGAAGTGACAAAAAGTGTCTTAGACCTTTTCCTGGCAAAGCCGAACTAGAACGCCCAAGCAATTTCGAAAACTTATAAGCAGTTTACTTGTGGAGTCGTATGTTACATCAGTAAGTCATTTAGTAAAAATTTTCAAAAAATCGCGACAACCTGGCCTTAGTTGGAATTGAATTTCTTACAAATTTTTCCTCTCATTATCCATCTATTTGTATTGCATATGATGTATATAAAAATACACAAAAAATAAACAAGTGTTTATACATTCTTAATTTTGTGTATTCAATTTCATGTTGCCCTCATGCGTACCACATATCCCCGATGCTGCCCGCAACGCGTGAAAGGTTGAGCAGGTCTAATATAGAGGAAGCCAGAGAAAACCCACAATGGAAGCTTGTGATGACATGAAAGCCACTAATATTATTCTCCACATAATGGAGAAATTTCAGAAGTACATATTCTTTGTATGGAATAATTTTAGGGACGCCAAGTGTCATAAACAAGGATTTCCTTGGCTATTATGAGCTGATTTTCGGTTTTCAAATAACCCCCTGCAAAAGAATTGTCTCAATAAAAAATTCTTATTTTTTGATAAGTAACATCCTTCCACTTCCAAAGTCTTGATAATTTAAGCAAAACTCTGAAGTTATTGTGTAGCGTATCTCTTCATCTCGTTTACGAGGCCAATGAGTTCCTCTGTGGCAAAGAGCTTAAGTAATTCCAGTGAATCATTTACAGTTACATTGATGCCTGGCTGCCTCACTTACCCATCACAGATTTATGAAATTTGGCCTAGCAATTGTTTGTGAAGGTGTATCAGTATTTCCTGCATCATAATCATAATCATCACCGCCACCACCACTACCTGTTTCTTCCAGGTCACTGTTTCATTTATCTCTTACTTGTATAACAACATTGTCCTCATTTTTGTCTCTTCAATACAGCTAAAATTGCATTTAAATCGGCTGGCAATATGTCAAGAACACAACAGCATTTTCTGTATAGTTAAGTACTTGCAATTTGCATTCTTTCACTAAAGGCAGCTCATCTCTGATCACAATAAGCAGAAAGTGTAATCTCTGAATCTATTGCTGGTTATATAGAGGACCAAGATACTGATGTGTGACACTGGCTGTATATGCACACACCAACATCTAATATAAACACAGATAGCCAGCTACAGAAGTCACAAATATACAGAAACCTACATAAAAACATGTACCTGGCTTTTTTTTTTTTTAATTAAAACCAACAGTATGTATTTGTGGCTGCATGTTGTTGGTGTGCTGGTCTGACATGTACACACTGCTTGCACAACAGCTTTTATTGTTTCACTGACCAATGATGAAATAACATTTTAATATATCTGAATATTTTTATGGAATTGATTGTTACAGCATTAATTTTAAGAATGTATGTAACTTGACAAGGTACAAATGTAAAACTCCCTGATAATGACATCTAAATGTCAAAACATGTAGGAGTATATATTATATGAATATATACTGATGTGATTATATTGTTGTGATATGTAATTGTGCATTGGTTGGTTGTAACAAAAACAATAAAAATGCCTGGTACAGGCATTAAAATAAATATGTACCCACCATTCAAGATTTTATATATTGGATATAGATGCAGAAATATCCACAACAAAATAATCTGGATATATAGATACACAAATATTGTGATTTCACTTGATATTTAGGCATTAAATCATTGACATATACAGTGGTTGTATAGATTCCAACACACACACACCTAATACCATGTCTGCAGGTATGCCTATATAATGACAAGTTGCAATGGTGCAATAGAATCCTACAGATCAATATCTGAAATTGGCTATACAATTGAGTAAATAGGAACTTCAAACACTGGCTCTATCAGCATAAAAATACAGATGTTTTAGATTGCCTACTACTGATGCCTATATAGCGCATTCATATGTGGGCTATACTGACACCAAAATCACCGACATTTTGCACTGGTTATATGTACTTTACTAATAGTGTCTTACAGAAAGGTATACAACAGAATCAGTATTATATCTATTTGTATGAAAATAAATTTTATTTTTATCTAAAATCTGACTTTAATACAACCTGATGAACATAACAGAAGTTATAAGGTTCAGCTGTTTCATTTACAACACAAAATTTAATCCTTGCAATAAGACCAATTACATTTTCATACAAAAGTATAAAGCCATTAGATTTATAATGTTCCGTACCATGAAGTAACTATATCAGAAATTATCAAGATTTTTGCATGTAATTTTGTCTTTTCAATCCACATGGAAGCAAATTTAAAAGTAGAGGTTTTTATTCTTTCATTATATGTAAGGATATAAATGCATGGAATAAGAATGCTGGTGCATACCTTCAATTTTGTTCAAATATTTTTTTACTCTGAGGAATACACATAGAGTGACACTCAAAATATGCATTGAAAATATAAGCCAATCGTCATGTAAACTGTAAGGAAAAATTATGTGATCTAAAGCTAAACTAAAATGACTGGAAAACTTTGTGTGACATATTCCAGTATAAAACTTCAGGAAAATCCATTCAGTGACTCTCAAGCATACAGACAGACAGGAGAGAATGATGCATGAAAAGGCACATTGGTTTAGTTGACAGTGGATATTTATACAGTACTTTTGGTGACCTTTTTATGACACAAATGCACTTTGCAAATTCACTGCAAGTCAACACTTTCTGCTTAACAGAAAAATGCCTCACAAGCACTGACCTTGTGTATATGAGAAACAACAAACAAGTGAGTGAGAATCTCAGGTTGCAGCATAGATAATATGGCATAACTGTTAGCAGTCTTATATTGCCTAAGGAATCTCATATTCTCTTATGATCAGAAAACTGATTAAAGATATGATATATAAGAGAATGTACTACTGTAATGATTAATTTTTAAAATGTAACTTCATTTTCTTTAGGGATATTTAAACACAATAGAGTGAATGCACCAGAATTGTTATGCTGTGCACATATTTCCTTCTTGTAACACACTGCATAAATCAGCATATTATCGGCATGACAGGGAAATTATCAAAGTTGGATGGATGGGGCACAAGAAAGATCGTGCTGTATCCCCAAAACACCAGTCCACTTGCCTGCGTATATGGGGAACAATGTCATACAATGTCTGTGAGACAGGAATAGATTTAGTTAAGGTGTAATCCTCATGGGCAGAGTTACTCTCCAATCCCACCTTCATGCACTTCACACCTTCTTGTTGTGTGCCCATAATACTCCATCCATGGACACTTCTCACTTTTTACCCCATTTAGAACTGCCTAGCATAACTACTATTATTGTCACAAATTGAGATAACTTCTGGCACATGGATTTCAGGTCTCTGAAGACAGGTTTTGTACAGCCTCTCACAAACTATTTGGCACAATATAGATAAAGAGATTCTTTGGCATAAATGTCACTGAGTCCTCTGTACTTGACAGTCAGGTGACTCCACTTTACAGTAAGTTTGAGTAGAACACTGTGATGTCCTGCTATCTGATTTTAGATTTGTCACTTTGGGGTTCCAAGTAAATTGGAGTGACATTCGATGGCTTGTACTTCCTGAAACATGACATAGTGATTAGGAAGAGAAGAAGACACTACAGAAGACAACAGATAATTGGAACAACACTGAAAAAGTTATAATTAGTTCTTAGTTCTACAGTACATTATCACCAGCACCAAGAGAATGACAGACACTGTTTACGAGTTTCCCATTACAGAAGTCTTTATTTTAAATGTCAGGCAGTCCAAGGGGAGGAGAGTGCCCTACACAGAAGAGGGAGGTGTTATGATCCTTCACAACTTTGGTAATTATTAACCAGTTGTAACATCCCAGAAGAGTTGTAAATTCAGAAACACTGGCGTAAGAACCTCAAATCTCATGCACATTGAGGGTGTCTGTTTGCAGCGTACAGAGGGAAATATTTGGACACAAGAGAGAGGAAGTGGCAGGAAGATGAAGAAAATGATATAATTTGGAGTTTCATAGTTTGACTCTTCACCATATTTTTTAATTATTACAACAAAGAGGATGAAAAGCATGTGTATAGCACACCTACTTCCGTGAAGAGGGCAATACTTTTAAAACTTAAAGAGCTGAAACTACTAGGGAAATCTCAGCGCAGATGGGAGAATTATATTAAGGAGGCTGTTATTGAAATATGTATGATGTTTTGGACTGGATTTATCTGCGTCAGGATATGGGGAAGTGATATGCCCTTGTAAATATGGTAATGGTTCATATTATTGCATAAAAAGCAGGAAATTTCTTGGCAAGTTCAGTTACTGTTAATTTCACAAGAAGAACTGTGCTCTAATAGAATTGAACTACTGAAATGAAATAAAGAGCTTAGATATATGATTACTGTCTCATAGCTTGGCATATTTACTGCTTATTTCTCTTGTAGGTAACAGAAAATTAAACAAAACACACTTTGTTATGGGAATAAATATGTACATATCTGTAATTTCTCTTCTATGTAAATACAGTGTTTTATCTTTATAAACTTCTCTTTGTGATTATTTGAATTCCCTTGATAATGGTCCAGGAAAGCCAAAATGTATATATGAGACTAACTAGAGACAATTATGAGTTTCTCCTTACACAAGGTGTATGCTCCTTGTTTTAATTTACGTAGTAAATACTTACATTAAGTACAATGAACTATCTGTTCATTGTTTATTTAATTAATTGTTTGTTTGTTTGTTCAGTGAAGCTGTGAGTAAACAGGCTATGCACCACTGATGGTTTGGACAGTAGTGAATAATGAACTAAGCAGTTACGGCCTAATTCAAACTACTGGTCCCGTGTGAAAAAAATTAAAATAACTATGAAAACTTTCAGTCAGTACAGATGGCGTATCAGCCAAGATCCGACCTGGACACCTCCCAAATACAATCAGAATCATTAGGTCTTGACACAACTTGCATAGAACATTAAGAATAAAGTAATACAATGAAGTAAGAAGAAAAAGTGGCACAGATTGTGAGATATTACATATGTTAGAGGAAAACAGAAAATGCCAAGGATCTGAGGCAGCGTCTGTTCATCCTTCTGGAATAGGCAGGTTGGAGACAAGGTAAAGTACTCAGGAACTGAAGATGACAACCAGAACTACATGTCACCTGTAGCAGCAGAAAGAAGTTGATATGTATCTGAGCTGAAGTTTATTTAAATAATATATATTCTGTTTCTAATTGACAGTAAACACAATGCAGCTTCACTGTGAAGGCCAAATACTGATTAACACAGTACAGGGAAATGATCCCTGTTTAATGTGAGAATCATACAAAACAATGGTACCTAAGAAAAGTCTGGGAAATGAGGGGGTGGTTATATAAGGGTCAGCATGGTTTTAGACAAGGTTACTCATGTGAAAGTCAGGTAGTTATGGTTTGTCAGGATATCGTAGATTCACTGGATGAGGGAGTCAGGACAGATGCAATAACAACAAATTTTTCAAACGCATTCGATTTAGTTCCACATGATAGGCTGCTTAAGAAAATCGCGGCAACCAGAGTAGATTTGAGGGTAGTTTTTGGGTAAAGAAATTTCTCTTAGGACGTTTGCAGAGGGTTTGAGTAGACAAGCAACTATCTGAGGAAGTCAGAGTAACCTCAGGAGTGCCATAAGGGAGCATATTAGGTCCTCTAATATTTCTAGCTTATGCTGATGATATTTGGAGAAACACTGAGTCTAATATATGGCTGTTCACAGATGATTGTATAATATACAGGAAAATAATGGATAGTAGTGACATTGATAAGTTATAGATGGACCTAAACAGGTTAGGGGAATGGGTGTTAGAAAATGAAATGAAGATAAATCCAGGCAAAAGTAAAGCAGTGAGCTTCACACAAGCTAGGGTGAAGTAATGAATAAGGTATTATTTTGGGGATCAATTATTCCTAGAGGCAGGTGGCTTTAAATATTTAGGAATTATTATTTGCAGTGATCTAAACTGGGCAGATCATGTCAATTTCACCCTACAAAAAACATGGAAGACTCTTCATTTCATAATTGGTATACTCAAACAATTCATAATGCATATACTCAAAAAGGGAAATAATAATAAAAATGTTTAGCATATATGGCAGTAGTGAGACTGATACTTGAGTGTGGAGTGGTGTGTTGGGACCTATACAGAGAAGGTCAGGTAAGCGCTTTAAATCGGGTGCAAAATAGAGCGGCTAAATTTGAAAATAATATAAATGAGTCCGGTTGGTAAACTTTGGCAGAGTAAAGATTGATAACCTGATTATGCACTCTTTTCAAGGCATACACTGGGGGATGAGCTTGGAAAGCAATAGGGAATAGACTTCTAAAACCATGCTATCTGCGTAGGGACAATCATAATCAGAAAATGAGGACTAGGAAACAAAGAACAGATCTTGGTAAATATTCCTTCATAAATAGGACCATTAAAAGCTGGAACCAATTACCTGCAAGCTTATTGTCTTTACCCTGTCAAGTAAACACGTTCAGAAAGAGGGTTAAGAATGTAGTTGAAAGTAAGGGAATTCAAATGGGGATTGAGTGTAAATAAGTGAAGTGATGTGAAGTGTAGTGATGTGGAGTGAATTGACGTGATTTATGTGAAGTTATTTTACTTCAAATCAAAGTGAAGTGGAGTTACAGTGAAGTTCTTGGGGATAAAAGTGCCATGTACATTAGGGTGACCTTATACTGAGAGTACTTGACACTATTGTGACTATTTCATTTAGGTATACCTTATACTGTGTTCGTTTTAACTTGTACTGTGGTTGTTTTAACTTGTTTTGTAATGTGTCAGTGTGTGCATATGTGGGTGTTTTGGTAACATGTATACTTGTATGTATTGTGTTTTTTATTGTTTATACTGTGTTTTTTGTATAGTTTTAGTTTTCTGTTTATTTATTGTTATTGGTTTTTTCTGTACTAGTGTAAGGACTACTGCCACCGAGTCACAACTCAATTGCAGTTTGTAGCAGCAGCAGTAGTAGTAGTAGTAGTAGTAGTAACAACATACACTCTTTGGAAAGTGCAACATTTTTTAATGTTTCAGCAGGTGGTACTCATTGCTGCACTTTACAGGATTAAGAAATGTATGAAAAATGGTATGTAATAACAACTTAAAAAAAAAAATTATAATTTTGTGCAGTGCTGCAGAAATCAACAATAGATAGAAATATTAATGCCATGATTTACTTACGCATACTCTGAGTTCGGAACTCCAATGACAAGCATTTCGTTGCCCTTCATGTGCAGCCTCCACATGCTTTTGTGGTAACCCCGGACATCTAGGTCCCAGATCTTGAAACACTGAAACAATTTGTGAAACAATATTCTGTCAGCATAAAACATACTGAAATTTCTGTATGATAATGCAGTTGTTGACATCATTACTGACTTTAGAGCATGAGGTCTACAGGGTAAACAATTTCCATATACCAAAAAAATTCTTGCCAATAAAACAAAATTTGTCAAAAATATGTGACCTCAAAACCTGAAGAAGTTATAACAAGGCCACCGGGTGTCTACTTACTTAACAGTGAAGGACATGCTCTGAAGACAGTCACAGTTATACTAAAGTACTGAAATGGCAGAATAGCAATACAGTACATATAGACTCTCAATGGTCATGACTGACACCAAAACCCATCACAAACACTGGAGTACTTTTTCAATATAAAATGTTTATTTGGTACCCAAAACAAAATCCAACAATAAAAATGAAAATTTACCCCAGGAAATATAAAAGCACAAAAGTATATTTTTAACAAAATAAAAATAATTTTGGAAGTAAAAGAAACATTAAAACTGCAGTCCAAATTATTATTCTGAATTCCTACAGTCTGGTCCAAATTAATTTTCAAGGAAATCTCTAGTCTTTGAGTTTCAAAAGGAGAAATTATATGACAGGAGCTTAGAAGAAACTGATATAAAACTTCCTAAAATAGTGTGTTGATTTGACCTCAACTCTGGACCTGGTACAGGAAAGAGCGCTGTCAAGTTCAACTTGACATCTGACTGGAATGGTTAAATGGCTGAAGAAGAGCCTTGTTCCATAAAAGAAGAAAGTAATAATTCTCAGATAGTGAAAAACAGGACTTGACTGATACGAAAGTGATCTGTGCAATAGCAGGAGAGTGAGGAAAAGCTGATTTGTTGCCCAAAGAGTCTGATTCTGATCTATCAAAACCAGTCACAAAATTAAAATACCATTTATTTTCTGTTGTGCCTCCAACAAAATATGCTAACATAATTACCTTGGCTACTTGCAACCATGTCATAAAGTCCTTTGGTTCCTCCATTTGGATAAACATAATTATGATTTCATCCTGAAATAGAAGACAAAAAATGCACGTACCTATTTAAGTCATTTTTCAAACTAAGATGATAATCTTCCGAAATGTGACACTGTGTAGCTTGGTAGATAACTGTGACTGTCTTGGAGGAACCTGTAATTTCTACATTCACCTTGAAAATGGGTGCAAGCAGTTCCTTAGAAACCCTCATAATAATCTACCACTTTGCACAGTGTCTTATTGCAAAAAAATACAATATTATTCTGATTATTGTTAAGAACCTCAAATTACATATGACTTTCATACTGTTTGTTGTGACAGATTTTGTAACTCAAATTACATAGTTGTTATCATACGGTTCATCATCCCCGTTGTGTTCATGTACAACCTAAATATGGCTATTACCAAGAGCCGAAACGTGTAGTTGTACCTTAGGTAGTAAATGTAAATACACCTCTACCATAAAATAAAATAAAATTGTGTTAGACAGTAACATACACTCCACTCTAATTAGTACATAGTTGTTAACTGTGTCAATGAACTGCAAACAAGAAATATACCTGTTTATGGTATAATGAAGATACATACATGTGATTTTGACAATCAGTGAGACTTATCTAAGCGTTCTCCGATAATAAGATAAGAATATAATGTCTCAACACATCACAGAAAAATATTTAGTTGTGCTCTGAACACTGAGATGGTGACAATCACCTTCATATCTGGTATGAAGTTTTCCTCACATGGTGATTTGCTATGATCCAGAACAAGGGCTCTCTTGATCATGTCCACAATTAACTCCTCATAATTATATTTCTTCAAACTGAAAAAAATATATAATAGAAATTAATGTATATTTATCGAACGTCACAATCAGCACAACGCAATGCAAAATATTTAGGTATAAGTGCATCATGTGGCCTACGGGCCGGAAAAATGAATATTTTACATCAAACATTTGATTTTCAATGTTGAACATATTTTAAATTATTGAGCCAAATGAAATAAAATTCAAGAATTGTGATTTTTTTAAAGTTAATATTCCTATTAGGGGTGGACAATGTGATTACTTGCCCTGTGTGCCAAAAAATCTAGCTACACCACTGCATGTAAGTCATCCAAAGTCTGGGGAATGCTCACCAGCTTGATCGTCTGTTACCTCATACTGCGTTGTAAGATCTGCAAACTTTTGTACAAGGCACAGCCTCTACTAACGGAACTTTTGTTTTCTGGTTTCAATGAGTGTTCCATTGTTCTGCAAGTTATTATATCGTCTTACCTGTTCACATTTTTTAGTTTCACGTGTGGCAGCGTGTTAAAAGAATGTTTCTTAAAGTAGACATCTTGGAAGTATGAATTCATGTTCAGACCTGAAGCACCAAAATGGTACGTTCGAGAGATGTCCGGAATGATGCACTCCCTGCCTTTACGAACTTCAGGCAACCGCATCCACATGTCCCAGTCCCACAACTGGAAATAGAGACACCTACACTGTAGGCTGTCACAATATCGTCATTATCGTAAATGTAAAAGCTAAAGGTCACCCTACAACTTTAGATGAAGGCACGGAGGGGAGGTAGAGCTATAGCTCTAACCATACACAAACTTGGTGCTAGAAAAGGATAAGTGGCCAATGCCATGTACTGGCCAATTGTCTCTGGGAAAAAGACCCAGTACCATTGTACAGGAGGTTGAGTGAGCCTTGGGACCAGTCTGAACAGGCACAGAAAATTTTGCTCACACTGGTTTTTGAACCCTGGACCCTCAAGTATGCAGCGAGTCACTATACTGACTTGCTATCCTGGCCTCATATCTCAAGTGTAGGCTGTAATAATCTGACCCTCTCTTTCTTGTTTGGAAAGAGAGGGTCAGATTATTCAACTTTGAATGATTAGAGGACTGATATCAGCAATCAATGGGCAGACACATTATTAAGAGTGGAGAAGAAATGTCTGTTGGGAAATCTCTTATTATTTGAAGGATCAGGAGATAGGGGGACAACACTGAAACAGATGTTGGACAAATAAATTGTGAGAACATAATGTGTTGAATGTATTGTGTCTGTTGCAATAGCATCAATATAATTTCACAATTTACTTTTTACACTAATACTGCTGAATGAAGCTGATACATACATCAACTGTCATTGCACATATCTCAAAAGATTTTATAGTAGGTCTACTGTTATATTCTGACATGTACTAATTTATATACCATGTTAATTAGACAAGTGTATTTATCTACTGGAACGTTATATATATATATATATATATAATGTAACAGCCCCCATTGGGCCAGAGCTTCTTCATTAATGAGGTTTCTAGATCACACAGAACAACACACCACAGTCGGTAGGACTCCCATGGACGAGTGATCAGCTCACTGCAGAGACCTCTACTTGACAACATCTAACACTCACATTAGACAGACATCCATGCCCCAGGTGGGATTTGAAGGCACAATCTCAGCTGGCAAGTGGCCGCAGACCTACACCTTAGACCACACAATCACTGCGACCGCTTGTATACATATTACCCCACCTCCACCCTCAAATCAGAACAACAGATGTTTCAAAGATTTAAGCTTTTATTATGATGACTATAAATGCTACCTTTGTCTGCAATGTGACAGCATGCAGTCTGGTAGAAAATTACTGATGTTTCAGTGGAATGACTCTTACTGCTGCCCATTAAGTTGAAGGCAAAAACATTTCTCCGGATTTCTACCAGACTATACGGCATCACATGTGGGGAGAAAGTAATGTTCAGAAATATTTTTGACACTGACCTTCTCAGGAGTCGGCCATTTACTTTCAAGTTCAACTTTATATAAGGACCTTTTAAGAATCCACCCCAGTCCTGGCATGGTTTCCACCCGGTACAATAAACTCGGATCACTGCTAGTATGTTCATAGCCCTGGTCATTCCAAGCAGAGATGCAGTACAGCGTCTCATCCTCCTCGAGTAATCGCCGGGTCTGGCTGAAATAACTTCAATGTACACCATTACATAAACATCAATTTGTACATAGATCCATGTTCTAAAAGTGTGGTTCCTTAGATTACAGTGATTAACTTCAGAAGACAAAGTCCTTCTGCAGAGGCCAACATTCTCAACTTGTCATGAAACATAAATTTATGTGGCACTTGCATTTACTTTACCATGTTCAAATCTGAAAATGTAGGTTCTTGGGGGTTCCCTGACAAAGCAGATACCAAAGTTTCAATAAGGACTATGCACAACACAGTTATTTAATTGGTTAACAAAGATTTCATGAAATTTACAGTAATATATTGAGTTATTTCAAATGCACTTCACCAACACCAAGAAATGTTAAAGTTCTCACCTGAAAAAGTCTGGTGACACATCCAAATCTTCTTCCACAATAATCGCATACTTAGCATCAGGAAATATGTTGAACGTTGCAGTCAGTGATGCTTTGTAGTGTTGAGATATTCGGGCATTCTTTACTCCTATTGGGGTGTGCTGAATGCCTCTCAGTCCAAACAGCTTTGTCACTTCGAGA
>Ga0136643_10012870_pt1 | contig 12491 bp, 5 predicted proteins | sample TergutLab28metaG_FD_96883 | JGI IMG/M metagenome (GOLD analysis project Ga0136643, IMG submission 96883) | Labiotermes labralis P1 segment gut microbial communities from Petit-Saut dam, French Guiana - Lab288 P1 (version 3) (version 3) | ecosystem: Host-associated > Arthropoda: Insects >...
GAAAGCATTTACTCCAAAGCCATTCATGTGCCGATAGCCATCAGGAGTCCCCAGATCGGAGAAAAGTCTCAATAATTGGTTCGTTGTTTCTGGACGGGACGTCATGAAGTCCCAGAACATGTCCGCATCCTTCGAAAGATACAGGAAATCTCTGATAGAAAACTATGTCTCCATGACACTAAGAACTTTTTTAGGCCTGCATGACTGTCGATGTAACTAAATAACAAAGTAAACATTCCAACAAACCACAGGCAAAGAAACAAATAAATTAACCAAAAGAATTCGTGGCTAAAGGGCAATGAATAAAGTAACTAAGAATTACCTAATTATTAAGCCAGAAACGTAAAATGTTTTATATTTAATTAACTAAATGCATCACGCCTTCAATTGCCCACAATTTATCACACACCGGCCTCATTTCAAAATGTCTTCGCAGCAAATCCATCCCCTTCTGTTTGCTATCATTCCTTCCTTTGTATTTCTTTGCACTGCCTTCGTCGTGATTACACTTCTGGCGTATAAAATAGATGTAGATAAATATAGAAATAATTACGTTGATACAAAATGTGTCATAATTAGATCTGTTTTTACGTATTACTGTGACAGTGAAATATGAATTCACAATTAGTTGTGATGTCACACTGGTACGGGTTCTGGCGATGTTTGCTAGCCGGCGTGGTTTGATGACTGAGAATGCGCTTGTAGTAATAATCATCGTTTGGACACCATGAACGGAAAATAATAGAAAGGTCTTGCGGTAAAATTCTGTTTTAAAGAATGGATATCCCACAGCTGCAATTCAAAGATAATTCTTACCTTAATATTTGTAACTGGGTTTCTCTTCGTTGAATGTACGAACAAAGGGAAGAGCATGGGATCCCTAATAAAAAATGTGGGAGTTTGGATACCGACCAGGTCCCAGATTCCACTATCCGAATAGAATTTTATAGCAAAGCCACGAACATCTCTGTAGGAAGAAATTATTTTTGTGTAAATAAATATATAAAAATATACTTTCTCTAATCTTAAAATAGACACGTCATATTAGAAGTTTCGTTGACCTCATTTCGCATAATGCATACATATTAATAATGTTTTATCCGTTACTACACCTATTCCCGATTTTCATTCAAAAAACCATTAAAAAAACTTACAGAATCCCGTCCTCAATATTTCTGTCGAATTTAATTTTGGTTAGTAAACGATGGATGTGTTTACAGTAACACAACGTGTGTACCTGATATATATTGTTAAACATATATTTAGTATCTACTGTTGATTCAGTACACAAACAGACGTGACCCGTCCGTCCTTGTCACGGTATTGCAAGTGATTTGCATTCCTCAAGGGCACAAAAAAATTCAGGGGCAGAATACTTTATTTTACATACATAAAATCGTGAAAGATGGGTATTTTGTAGCGATATCTGTCGCGCATGCGAAGTAGAAAACGAAATGTCTGCGGACAGTTCATTTTAACACATAAAGTCATATCTTGCAGCTTATCGGACAACTTAGGAACCTGCAGTACATAAGACGACAGCAAAATTTTGACTGCCAAAATACATTAAAAACTACAATTTCAAAACAAAACCAACATGCGGACAATTTCTTAAACGATAGCCCATCTCTAATTTTATCGCCGCCCGAGCATGGATACTGCAGACGTGTCACTCATTCCGTTGGCCTACAGATGAAATTATGTGAATTTCTGTACCGCTAACATCGTTCAGTTAACAACTACAATTAAGAATATAGTGGGGCACTTTAATTTAATACTGTAGTAAAATGTATACAGTATGTATTAAATAATTGTTTATATACATAAAGCTTATATAATACATAGTAGTACTGTAAGTAAGCATTTGCCCACTTGCACGATTTACGTAAACAACATTGGCAGGTTACAGCAGCACAAAGTACAGGACTAAAAATATCAAAATCTTTTGGAACGTTATTGTTCGAAATGCTCTATGGAAGGTGGATATTAAATGTACTGTGCTATAAAAATATCTTGTTTAGAAATTGCGCCCAAGTCTCTGTGAATATGTTTTCCATGTTTTTAATAAGAACCATGGCATGAAGTTTTATGGGAATATGTCGGCATAGATCCATTCATTCTTAAGCATACCCTCTACAGTTGTGAGTGGCCGACATTATTCTCCAGTACTGTGTGCTACTATTGGAAAGCATTAAAAATAAACTGTATTGTCATGCTTTGATAGATTTGTGCACTTTAATACGTTTGTTTTAGATTAAACTGCAGTATTTAAATGGTGGAACTGAAAAATAACTGCATGGATCAGAAATTCTATTGAGTAGCTCCTACTTACTGAGTTAGAAAGAAATGTCCAGAACATTATTACTTGGATAGTACATTACCATACTCCCAAGTCCCCATCCAGAGGCAGACACATTTGGTCAATTTTATTTACCGTATATGCCAGAGTAAAAGGCGACTTCCTCTTTTGTATTGGGGTGTTCAAAGAGAGATGTACTGGGGTGTTCAAAGACAGAAAACTCAAATAATTTAGAAAAATTCAATAAAAATATTGATGAAATTTCGACGCAAATACTAAAGATTTCACGGGAATGCTCAGAAAGGACGGCGGCACAGAATGCCTTATTGGTCACAATTTACCAGGAAATGTTGTGGCACTGTTGTGTTGTTGGAAAATAACATCAAATGTTGCTGACACAGTGACACTTATTCTTCTGTGTGGCTGTCTCCGGAAGGAATCTCCCACAAAATACTTGGGAATATGCGGTACTGGAAACCTATTTTGATATCATTTTTCAATCCTATTGAAATATAAAGGCCAGTGTGTCTTTTAAACCAAAGTAAGCAGAAAATCCATGAAACAGTTTACGGAAATCTTTAGACATAGTTTCTCACCTTACTGTGTCAGCACTACCTTTTTCTCCTCCTGTAGTTGAGAATCGAACAGCGATTCTCGTCTTCTTACCCACTGACTTGAACACGGTGGCCCTTGTATATCTGGTGATGTCTTGAGTTACTTCGAAGTACCCAAAAGCACCTTGAATGCAAATAAGAAATAAAATAAATATGACTAGTTAGATAAAGCTCAATATTATTTAACAGACAAAATAATCCTAATTCGAATGCCTGTCAATATTCGATATTCAGAATTTTATATGGGTGATGGTTTTAGACATAATTAAAATTCTAATGCAAAAACATATTGCCCGTAAATTTATATTTGTTTCTGCAATGAAGTTCGTATTTTATTATATCATAAACTCTTTCAAATAATTCTCTATTTGTGCCACCACTTTGAATGGATTTACTGTATTGTCAATCTTTATGTCGTTACCTTCATCGCAACGGGAAGTGGGGGCATATTTTGTTCGTCTGTAAATTGTTTTTCTGTGACGAAGATGTAAATTATAGAAGAAGGTTTCAATTTAACGTGCAAAACACACATAATTCGTCATAAAGAACGAAGTATCGTGAATTTTAAGAATGCGAGTAATTCGATGTCAAGATGGGCAGACTTGCTACAGAAATACTCAGTATGTTGTTATCTGAAGGTTAAAACGTAATTAATTTGGTACGACACTTATTACAGACAAGAATAGCACTTTAACAAATTACGAGCTGGAAGATTTTTTCCGATATAATTTTAATAATTTACAGATTATCCAAAATGTACCTCATTTGTTAAAGCACTCCGGTGCCTATTTGTTAAAGCACTCCGGTGCCTATTTGTTAAAGCACTCCGGTGCCCATTTGTTAAAGCACTCCGGTGCCTATTCCCTTTTACTCAATTATTTTACGAATTCCAGCACTATAATCCAGTAATTTTATTGACTGTGAAGTTAACCTGTTCACCTTTACGACCAGAGGTGTCTGACTTTATAACCTGTTTCCAATAACCAAACATTTCAATACATAAACTTTCAGTTTATGTATTTTTACGGAACAAGAAACCAACATTTCTGCATGCAGTAGGATCACCTAATCTAGAGCGACGGAAAGGAAGTAAAATTTATTTTTGGTGTGTGTACAACGGAAATCCTACGGTGGTGTATTTATGGCAGCACCTTTCCGACAATTTACTCGTTTGAAATGGGTCTACGAGAGATGAAAGAAATTTTCCCATATTTATTATATATTTGGGTTAAAGGGATTTATTTACAAGTTTAAACTTTGATCATATATTAATAAAAATATAGGGTTTCATATACGGTAAATTGGGGTTTATGCAAACATTTATTTATATTCTACAAAGTAACATATTATAATTTGCGTTGTCGCATTCAATAATCCCCACCTGCACCCTTAGCGTGTACAACTCTCTCTGGAGTACGCTCTCTGTCAAAGTGCGCCATATTTTCCACAAGTGTCACGTCCTGGAGAAGGATGGGACCTCTTGGACCTACAGTCAGACTGGACGTGACGTCAGGAACAGGCGCTCCAAATTGGGTCTGTATGATCGTATTGCCATTCTGAAACGAAAACCAAGATCAAACTGGTAGTCACTGTGGTCTTCCACGTGACACTGGATAAAAAATGCTGATGTTATTGTGTGAGAAACGTAATGGGTTTTGGTACTAGCATAATGTGCTGCTGTAAAGAAACTGAGGCATCTCTACTGTGGGTATTTTTCAGTAAATATTTCTTCATATATATTTGTTGTAGTGTAGGAAGGGCATTTCATTCTTTATAAGCTGAAACACAATTAATTTACCTAAAAAGTAATTTTGATTCGGGCATATTCAACCCTAATATAGTTATTAACATCTAAATAATGGACATTCATATGTTTAGTCCCCAAAATTAGAGGCGTTTCCTTTGAAACCAAAATGACTAGAATGATCAGATTTGAAACTGTTCTTCAAAACATCAGAGTGTATGGTTCAAACTACATTCCGAAACTGATATTTCTTTATTTATTCTTCACATTAAATCTAAACGAAATTGCATCCTTATCAAGAATTTAGATAACAATATGCCTTTACTTTTTAAAATGACGTCGGTATCCTGCTGAGGAGTATTTGTTGTTGTACAGTGAAGACTGCAAATTTCTAAACAGAAATTTATATTTTCTTAGAAAACAGACCGATTATTCTTCACTTAGCAGTAAATCCGAAAAGAATGTATGTGTATACAGTATAATATTCCAATTAGAGCTATAAAGTAAAAAATGAATGATGAACCTGAAAATTCATAACACGTCATGTTTTTAGTAAAGGTGCGGATATTATTGATCAGTTGATCCTGTATTATTCCTTTCTTAAGGGTCTGCACTAAGGAGTTACGAATGATTATCTTCACTTGTCTTTACAGGCACTTAATAGTCAAATTTACAGTCACGTCCCCTTCCTATTTAATTATGGTTACTGAATCGAACATGTGATATATTTGAGATATGAATTCTAAATAACCCACGTTTAATTGTGATAACACAACAATTGTAGACGCTGTCGATAAAAAAGTGCGCTTAATTTGGCAGTGCTTTATTTGCCACACAGCTTATTATATATTTAATTCCACTGTCAATATCGTACAGTGTCTCATCTGGAAGAAGTGTCATTGGGAATGAAGGTTCTGTCATAAAAAACCGATTTTGTATGATGTTGCCGTGATGAAGAAGTCCCACAGAATAAGATTATTTCTTGACCAGAGAATCCAATGTTATATGCTTAGGGAAAATAACCATTCATTATGTAATGAAAGAAGTGCTGTATGGAAACATCTAGTTTATTACAGCAGTGAGAACATTTATGAAAATTTTTGGGGTAATTTCAGAAGTTAATAAGAAAACATAATTTGTTTCATGAAAAAATCAATAACAGATTTTTAAATTACATGAAGCCCGCGTACCATGGCTGATCCTTCTTCCAAGTTTTACCCGCATAATACATTTCAAATATAGTAACGACAACAGTATTTTACAGAAAACAATCAATTCGGTTTTGTCTATTTCGGTGTTGCCTTAATAGCTTAAATGCCAATTATAGTCAGCACAAGAACACAGAAATACCGAACAAACTGAAAAATATTTGAAAACGAAAGTCCGAATGAAGGTAAAAGAATCTGAATTTATGTAAATATAAATAATATAATTAAGCCTGTTACACGAATATCGAAATAGAAATTGAGGTACCATATTCAACATAAAATATAATTCATGGAAAAATAATTCTTTTAATAAAGAGTAAACACGTAAAATATGGATTTAACATAATATTGCCCGAGAAGTACAATGCACAAAGGTATTGATATACGATATGTTAACAGGATACGTTACTAGCACTTTTTCAATGCAGGTATCTGAGTATGTTTGTTCAGGTTCAGTCCGTACATTCGTAAGCATGGGAGCAGTGTATAAGAGACAGCAACTCTCAAACTATTAGCAAATTCCAGAAAAGTGGCGTGCAGTAGTGAATCTTTAGCTGCATCCTTTATATGCCAACAGGAATAGAAATCATGCAGTGTGAAGTCAGTTTACGCTTCAGACAGTTTCCGTGAAAACTGGCGCGGTTGGTTGAGGCACTACACTAGAAGGTGAATTTATGGGTCCGATTTCATATGAAGTCCAAGAAATTTTTAATTGACTTAATATAACAGAAATGATAACCCGGAATATCTTTGGGAACGAGGGGGAGGGGGTGCAGGGTAAAAGCGGCCGGTACTTTGCCCTAACAATCTTGCCACTTTCAAGTGCCGATTATCTGGAAATCTCGGAGCCCCAAACTCTTTGAGTCCTAAGGGACTGTCTGCTTGTAATGGGATAGCTTTGCATTTATCTTCATGGGTTTATTGTAATGACATTTATTAATAAAAAAATCTCAGTAGCAAGTATATAGAGAATATCATAAAATTATTTATTGTCAACAAGTCAGGGTTTCTTTTTTTAACATCTGAAACAGTCATGTTTCTTGAACATACTTTTTTTTAGTTGAGACACCATTCAAAGGGCAGATATCCACCTCTATACTAAGGGACAAACATTCCGTAAGTTGGAGATATGTGCACAGACATACTCATTCCCTATTATCATCACTCGCATAGCGAGCTGTATGCACGTGGGTGTTCTCATCCGCAGCTCCTGTTAAATATTTACACAAGAGACGTATCATGAGCAAGTTTGCCTTAAGCCACATAAAACAGCAGCTCACAACCTGCCGATCAAACCCCATTCATGTACACAAGTTCCTGCTGTCCAAACAGACTTTCTTGTATAATATTAAAAAGGTCATTATTGACAGTCATTAAAACAGTAGGGCTAGGCCTGTCAGAGGTGACTAACACGTGACTATTAACAAAGCGCAAAGCTAACAGCTTCAAAAAACCGAGTGGGTAACAAAGCCGGTGACATTAGAGAAGAAAAATTAAAAACACCGAAAAATAGACCTGACATTTAGATATTAAGAAATAGAACTGGTAACATTACGGTATCAAGTGACATCTTACAACACATTGTCAAGTGAAAGTAACACATAAAATCGAAAAAGGTATTTTCGTGACAACGTGCAAGCACCTACAATCCAGTTTTAATAAAGAGTGGGTAGAGAACGTGAATATTTGTAAGTCACGTTAATGAATACTTTACACAGACACTTTTAGACCAATGTGGCTCACAATTAGACCAATGTAGCTCACAAATAGACCAATATAGCTCACAATTAGACCAATGTAGCTCACAATTAGACCAATATAGCTCACAATTAGACCAATGTAGCTCACAATTCTACTTACAGAAATCAGTAAATATCTATTTAAGTACTTACATGAGTTTTTCTGTAGTTTTGTAATTGCTCTGAAACTGGGTCTCGAGTTTGTGTCCCAGTGAAGAGGAGTGCTAGAAATAAAGTATAAAATATATGTTTTGCCATTTCGTATTTATGCTTATAATGGTTATGCCTTCTCGGCTTACGCGGAATAATTGCCTATCCTCAAAAAAGCAAAGCAAGGCTCCTTATATAGCAGCTGCCAAGGTACTAATGTCGGCGCAGATCCGCCTGTCTTAGAAACGCCGAACTTGTGCGCAAGCGACGCACACATAACCTTGAATTTCATAATAGGTTCTGTGTGTCGCCCACAATTAACTCAACACAATACATTTTTAACGATAGTGTATAACATAGAGATACAGTGTTCTGATCTTGGACTTTTTACATCGTGTAACAGATGTATGAACACTAAAACACTACGTTTCGGATGCCGCCTCTGCTTCCGTTTTCACGGAAGAAACACCTAAAATTTTGGAGCCGTTAAATCAAGCTATTCTCAGTCACTGGGTCTTTTGATGATTACACATCTGTTACGCGATGGACAAAATCAGACAGAACAAGATTTTGGCTGTATGCATCCACAGCCAAACTTTCATGTCAAATGTATGCTGCTCTCTTTGAAATACTTCAATGATCGTTGAAAGTCTAGATATTGCAACAAATTAAAGATCATAAAAGCAAGTTGACGCTTCTTAAAATTCTGCACTTTCTAGCATCAGAGCCTTGAATATTTGTGAAGTGTTTTACCCTAAATACTTGAACGGATATTTAATACACATTTTATTGGCGAGATCCTGACAAAAATCATACCTAGTTCCAATGGTTGTTTAGTTTTATGACTCCAACTGATACGAGTAACCAAAACTGTGTCGTATGGGCAGTCGTCTGTTATATTCTGTATCAAGTATAAAGGCTAAAGTTCACTCTAGAACAGGCCATGAAGACCTAGAAATGGAGTAGAAATGTAGCTGTACTTTTTTTTTTAGCTTCTGTCCTTGATGGAATTGGGGTGGTCAAAACTGCGACCCGGCCGTTTTACGCCTGGAAAGAGACTGGACACCCATTTTACAAGAGGCCGAGTGGGCCCCAGTTCCGGTGTGGAAGGTGTGGAAAACCTCGCCATCTCCTCGAATCCATCCCCGGACCGCCCAGCCCATAGCGAGTCGCTATGCCGACTCAGCTATCCTGGTCTATTTGAATTCTGTATAAATATCTAATATAGTACCGAACAATGCATAAGGTTCCATTTGTCTAGGACGTGATTCTCTGTTTAAGGAAGGTTGTTCTTTTCTCGAAAAATCTGAATTCTTTATAAACAGGGATATACTGGACCCTGCAAACTGAAGCATTACGACCATCTGAAACGTCGGAAACTAAGCACATAACGACACAGAGTGTTTAGATTAGATTGTGTTACATCAGATTAGATAGACTCAGATCTGAACTTTCAATAACACAGATGTGAAAACATCAAATACGGAAAAAATGTATATTTAAAAGACGAATGGCAACATAAAATTTCGCTTACTTTCTCCGTGCAGCAACGATATCGACACCGAAAAATTATGATTTCGATATTATTAACTGCAATAAATTAAAAGGAGAAGTGTGGGGTTTCCTGCAATCATATCGATTTGCAATAACAATTCTCGTGAAAATTTACACAGCTGATTACCTGGACCTGAGATTGAAACCTGAATATATCACATGGCTACATTAATACAAATGTGGGCGTTTGAAATTTGTACACAACATTCACGAAATACGTGCAAGTAGGCTGACTGTCTGCTCATCAACCCTCAAAACACAGATATTTTCTCGTCTCCATAATATCAACCCAGTATTCTATGAGAGCTTTGCTGTTCCACTTCTCTCTATGACCTGTAAGTGTTGCAACCAACCGTTTGCTGATTATGAAGAAAAACTTATTACAATATAATAAAATTCAAAAGGAAGGAAGAAAGGGGTAAGAGAGTAAGAAAGGAAGGAAATTAGGGAGAACGGATGGATGAAATAAAGTAATACAGAGAGTTGCTATTATTCATTAGCAGAAGTGTTTTTTTTTCGCGTGTTCAACTGGAAGAGCGATGTAAAGTGAAGTTAATTGTGTGGTGGTGATGAAGGCAGAAGTGATTCGGACTGGGGTAGGAACAGTAGTGGCTGTATCGCAGGGATCGCGTCATAGCACTGACGAAAATAACGACCACGTATACAAGTATGATGATATGATGAAGGTACACGTTGACAGAAACTGGGTGCTCGCTCATGCCACTCAATTGCTCTTCGCACAATTTTAATTGTCTTTATCTTTCCAACGAGAAATTTTGTACTGGAAGATACAGTCATGTGGGACCTGCTTAATGGCAATGGAGACACACGGTTTGCAAGAACGGAACTTCTTAGTTACCAGCCACATAAATCTAGTTCCTTTTACTCGTAATAGTGCTCTGCCTTTTTTCTCGAAGGACAGGACAGTATATTTATATGGGGCATTCGTACTCTCCTATCCGAGACACCGCATCCTCTGCAGTCGAAAGAATGACGTAATATAATATAAATCATTCAGTACACCAACTACGTTTTACTGCACTGAATAAATTGTAACAAGGAAATATTTTAAAAGTATATTTATGTTGTCGATTTTTTAAATCACGTATTTACTTTATTCGGGTAACCAAACTGAGAATTGTACTGTCGGGGAATGTAGCACATACAGGAGATAGGAGAGGCGGATACAGGGATTTGCTGGGGAAACCTGAGGGAAAGAGTCCACTTGGAAGACCCCGGCGTAGGTGGGAGGATATTATTAAGATCGATTTTCAGGAAGTGGGTTGTGAGGTAATGGACTGGGTCGACCTGGCTCAGAACAGGGACAGTTGGCGGGTACTTGTGAAAGCGGTAATGAACCTTCGGGTTCCATAAAATGCGGGGAATTTCTTGGCTAGGTGAGATCCGGATAGATTATCAAAAAGACTCTGCTCGATGGAGTAAGTAAGTAAGTAAGTAAGTGAGTGAGTGATTAAGTGAGTGAGTAATAAAGTAAATAAGTAAGTAATTAAGTAAGTACGTAAGTAAATAAGTAAGTAATAAGTAAGTAATTGTGCATGAATTTATGTAGGTAAGTAAGTAAATAAGTAATGTATTTACCTTATATAAAACGTCAATTAGATTCCGCAACAAAGCCTCAATAAATCGTTCCCTGATTTGGATCGCCGGGGTGATAAATAAAATGGACCGTCTAGGCTACGTGGATGGCAGAAATAGATGTTAATGTTCGGGCCCATAGCAGTGCAGTTGCAGTTATGGCTCTTCGGACACAGTGCCTACAAAATTGTATGTAAAATACAGTGCTGTTCACGAGACCAAGCAGGATCACTTGCTGTCAATATCGTATCGTATTTGTATAGATCTAGCGAAAGGATGATCAATAGTATGAACCGGCCAATCAAGTAAGACAAGCCGTAAAATGAAAATAGGTCAATAGCAACTTAAGATTTTGAATGTGTATGTTAACATAACGAGCAATGCCGCGGAGAATTTCCGTTATGGATAATGCAGCAGCCGGAAGGTGCTAAATGCAAGGGCGCATTACGTACACCTTAACTTCGCAGTCTGTCTCTAGTCCCTGGAACAATGACCATCGGCAAGGCGCAGAGCAGTTCTTCACGTTACCCTTACCGTCAACAGGCAAACCGGCTAGCCGTATTCAGGGTACGGATAAGCCTAGGCCATTTGTAGGACTAGCCAAAGACTGACAATCCCACCGGGCCCACAGCTCGGACGCCACAGCTAGTCCGACTTAGATGCGACTACGCCACCCTTCGGCGACAGTCCAAGCTCTGGCGGATCCTCACAACGACCAAGGGCAGTGCTCATGTGGCGGGACAGACGTGTTCTGCCAGAGGTGGGAGGACGGGCTCCACCGAGTGACTCTCAGACACTGTCAGTTTTACCGATCTGTTTACCTTTGTGCATGAGGACGAAAAGATAAACAATTATGGAAGTTTCGACTACAAAACACACACAACTATCAATGCATGACGTATTGAAAGTGAGTATGCTGCACTTTCATCCAGAAATTCGCGAATGAAAAATTTTCTAGACTTTGTTAAACCATTTTTCCAACTTCCGTTGCGTATAATATTATTTTTATAATACTAATATTGGATTTCTACCTTTGGTGACATGTTACTAGCTTCAATTTGAAAGAAACTGATGAAGGTTGAATTGGAAATTGCGATAAGGGGTGTTGCCATGGCCTACTTTAAGGCGCCGTCTCAGGATAGTCTTGACGGGTCTTGGGACGAAAGGGAAAGAGTGTCATGAAAGAGGTTATGAATCTCTTACTATTACCACATTTTGCGAATGGTTTTTAATTGTGCACAATTTTATTACATTTAGGTGTATCGGTTGAATAACACAGTAACGGCCACATTAATATTATTACCTGGAAAACATTGTCAGGACTTGGTTCGACTCCAGCAATCAAGTGGACTGGACTTAATGTTATTTGCTTCAAGACCTCGAAGTAATTTGTCTGGATTCTGGTGGAGTTCCTCTGTTTCAGTGAGGGGGAATTCATCCTTAAACCAAATATGAATTAAAAAGGATTAATACAGTTATTACATGAATTTGCAGTACTAGTTAGCATTAGAGCTTGGTGATCGGGCGGTCTGCCTTCTGATCTAAACCCTGATACGGATGATCAGGGCTGAGACACTTCCTTGCCCC
>Ga0136643_10012871_pt1 | contig 12490 bp, 14 predicted proteins | sample TergutLab28metaG_FD_96883 | JGI IMG/M metagenome (GOLD analysis project Ga0136643, IMG submission 96883) | Labiotermes labralis P1 segment gut microbial communities from Petit-Saut dam, French Guiana - Lab288 P1 (version 3) (version 3) | ecosystem: Host-associated > Arthropoda: Insects >...
AATGCCAAGACAGGACTATTTACTACTGATGGTATTGATATGAAAATTGTATCAAGTCTTGATGATACTTATAATAATTTTGAAGGTTATAAGACACTTGCAAAGGACTTAGGTATTTCAGAAGATGAGGCTATTGCTTTATGTAAGAAATATAAAGTTAGTCCAAATGATGATATTGAGATGACAAGTGTTACCTATATGCTAAATGGACAGCTCAATGGTACGAAAACCTATGTCAATAAAACAACAGAGGAAACTATATCCATAGTTAATATTAATCCTGCAGCGTTCTTTTATGGAAGTGCCTTATTCAATCCAGTGGATAGTTCTGTTGTAAATGTAGATAATAATTCTAAAACATATACACCAGAACAATTAAAATTATTAAAAGCTCAAAATAATAGTGAAGGGTACGGATTAGGAGTGGCAGGAATAGCTCAGGCACTAGAAACACAAAATGAAGTTGATAACAGTTTGAAAACAGATACATGGAGTGGAAAAGGTTATCAATATGTTTGTAGTATGCAAGAGCAGAAAAAGCAAGATGATGAGGATGCTAAGAAATTATCTGAAGAAGAAACTCAAGCACATAATCAAGTGCTTCAAAATAATCATGCTCCTACCTCAGGCGGAACAGCACCTAATGATCCACAATAGGAGTTGATGCTGAAATAAATTATAAGGAGATGGTATGCTAACAGATAAACAACAAAAGTACTATATAAAAATTGGACTTCTCTCTCAATCAAAGGGACTGACTGAAATGGAAGAAAAAGGTTTACAACGAGCAAAAAAATGGTTTGATCGTGGAGATGAGTTCCACATTGTTATCAATTCACTATGTTTAACTCTACAAAATTTAACATCTGAAAGATTGCAAGGGAAATTGACTCCTCCTGTAAATAAACTATACGAAGATTTGATTGCTGATTATGGTCAGCCACAAAAGTCAGATTTAAGAATTTTAGCAGGTCCATCTAATCCTGTATGGTTAGACGATAGCAACACTCGTTCATGATTATATTAATAGTTTCAGGAAGGAAAAACAATAAATAATGCTCACAGATAGACAACAGAAATTCTATAATACAATTAATAGCTTGTTTTCTTCAAATATTGAAATAACTAAGAGAGAGAAGGCACGGTTAACTACCGCAAAAGAAAAACTAGATTCAAATCAAAATTTCAAAGAAGTTATACATACGCTTATGGTTGATTTGCATTATGTTCGTTCTGCCGCACAAATGAAAAATGAAACATTGTCTCCTCAAGTAGAAAATTTTTATAATCAGCTGATAGAAACTTATGGGAAACCTGTTGATGAATATGCTCAAAAAGCAATGGCAATAGCAGGTGCAAAGTTTTATGCAGATGATTCAGGGAATCAACACCATGAATCTGTCATTGCTTCTCCATTTAGTATTATTAATTTTCTTGCGTGGGTTTTACTTACAATAATACTTTGTGTCAGCCTATTTGCATTCCCTTGGCTCAAGTCAGTATTAGGTCTGACAGGAATAATAATTTTCTACATTATAGGATTAAGTCTAGTCTTTATAGGATTAACAAGGAAACGTACCCCAAATAAAAGAGATGGATAAAGTAGCTCAAAGATCAAATAGACAAGGTGACTAATCCGGCTAATAACTGGAGTCAAACAGAAGGCATAGGAGATGGTGGAAATGTTCACAGATAGACAACAAAAATTTTATAATCAAATTTCTCTAATATCCCAAGATTCGACAATTTCCAAGAAAGAAAAAATACTATTTTCACAATCAAAAAGAAAAATTGATGAAGGGCATGACTTTAAGGAAACAATAAATAATTTACTTTATGTATTGAATCAAAACCAAAGTGAACATCCATTAAGTGCGGATGCAGAAAAGTTATTTACTAGTCTTAAAGATGTCTATGGAGAGGGTAGGCTTGTTGTTCAAAAAGAAATAAAGAAAGAAGACAGCATAAAAGACTGGCAAACTTCTGACCCTGATTTCATTTTTAGTACTTCTGGAGGTGCGTTTGCAAGTGGATGGGTGCGTAGGGTTCAAGGTGATGATATGCCATACTCTGGAATGGAAATTTTTATTATTTATACACTCCAATTTTTAAAGTTTTTAACCTTTATGTGTATTTTAGGCATTGGTTTATTTTGTGTACAAATAAGTGAGGTACTAAAAACCAACCTTAAAACATTTTTTATCATATATATCAGTTGCGTTGTAATATTTGTGCTTATATTAATAGTTTCGGGACAATTAAGACGGAAAGGAAAAACAAAAAAATAATGCTAACGGATAGACAACAGAAATTTTATGACCGTTTTTCTGATTTACTTCTTCTTTCTAGTTCCGCAGATTTTATAGAAAAAGAGTGGATTTCTGATGCGAAAAATGCTATTAATAGAGGAGAAAATTTCAATAAAGTAATAACAGTGATGATGCAAAAAATGACTAATGCAGATGATTCAGAATTAAGTGATTTGACTCCCAATGTAAAAAAATTATTAGATGACTTGATAGAATCTTACGGTACTCCTCCTCCATTAAAAGAAAACTGGAAAAACAATGATCCAGATTATATCTATGTTCCGGGGAGCGGTAGATATGGAGGAGGATGGAGATTAAGAGAAAATGTAGTTTCTAGAAAGCATTCAATTGAACATAAAGAACAAGGACGAGATGGTTCAGGGATTCTTATTATGAAGATTTGTTTAGGGGTTTTATTATTTTCTGCGATTTTATTCTTCTATATTCTTAAAGTATTTCCTTACATAAGTAATAAATATGGTCCGATAGGCATTATATTATCGCTTATTCTGATTATGATACTTTTGTCCTATTTCGGAAACCTAAAACGAAAGAAGAAATCATAATAAAACAAGATGTTCACCAAGACAGAAACGGAACGTCCGCACATGATTGAGGAGATTCATTTGGATATTTTCAAACATTTGAAAATCTTGGTCAAGATCTTCATAACGCAAGACATCCTCATGTATCAGTATCTTACGGAAGTGGAAAAGACTATTTAGATGCTCTTAAAGAAGGACAAGCACAGTTGGAGCAACAAAAAGAAGAATCTGATAACTCCCAAAAAATAAAAGAGGAGCAAAATGTATCTAAATCTGCAGGTATGGGTGCTTCATCTGATGGGCAGTATTATCCGGGGGGAAATTAATGAAAGCATTATATAGAGGCGAAGAAAAGGAAATTTGGATGATCAGTCAAGATAGTCATAGACCAGATTGGGTAGATTATGGATTTAAGGCTAATTTAATCAGATGGACAAGTGATAAAAAAGTAGAACTAAATGCTCAAGTACGAGGCATAATGATGAGTGCTATAGGTAAAAAATATGTCAATAACAAAGGTAAAGGTAATGGCCTTTACTTTGGGAAACTCGGGGATGTCGTCAATTTAACCGATGGCATTATTGTTTCTGGTAAAAAATTTCAAGAAGTTTACAAAATTTTATAGATATAGAGACTAAATTACTCATAATTACATGTTAAAGGAAAATTTTAATGAAAGCATTATTATAGAGGCGAAGAAAAGGAAATTTGGATTATCAGTCAAGACACTCATAGACCAGATTGGATAGAGTATGGATTTCAAGCAGATTATATCATGTGGACGAGTAATAGTAAAAAAGAAATCCGTGTAGCTTTTGGGATGTTGAGAACAAGTCAAATTGTGAAGGGGATGGTGCAAAAAAGTCATCAAGGAACAAGAAATTTCACTCTCGCAATAGGCAGTGGATATGCAGGTACATATGAAGTAAGTTTTGGTAAACTCGGAGATGTCATCAATTTGACTGATGGTATTATTGTTTCTGCTAAAAAATTTCAAGAAATTTATAAAATTATTGAAGATAGAAGTTTAATTGTTAAAGACAAGCAGGGATTGACAGATAGACAAAACAAACATTGGCAATCACTGACTTCGTTACTTGAAAATAAAACTCTAAACTTTGATGAACGCCGACCTTTATTTCTAGCTTATAATTCTATTGAATCAGGACAGAATTTTGGAGATACCATGAGAAAGTTAATCGCTGATTTAGAAAATGTGAAAATTGCTCAGAAAAATAGTATAAACCTTACAATAAATAATTTTTTATCAGACATTAAATCAGACTATGAATATTGAAATTTATAATTTAAAATATAAATCATGAAAGGAGACTAATATGCCCATAGGTCAACGTAAAATATCGACATCAGATATAACCCTATCCACAGCTCCACAAACAGTGATTGAAAGTAACAATGCCGAATTTAATGGATTGTCAGATGAACTGACAAAATTCATGCAAGAGGGTCAATTATCAGGTAAAGGATGGGAGAGTGCCAAGAAATTAGCAGGGGTCTATGAGACCATCACCCATACCTTTCAGATGGTTTCGGATCAGTTGATGCAAGCAAATGCAGAAGTGAAGAATACCAGTGGTTTAATAGGGACACAGATAGATGAAGCAGCCATTGAAGACCAAATATCAAATAATAAAGCTGCGATGACTACTCTATCTTACAGTAACACCATATGGAACAGTACCAATCCAGGAGTAGTCAATCAAGATACAAGCATGGCAACTGCTAATAATAATTACATTGCCTCATTGACTAATCAAAATAATGAACTTCAGAAAGTGATTGATGGTTTGAATGATTATGATTCAAGAACCAAATCAGTCTATGATGAGGCATTGGATAGTTTAAATAAGCTAGAGAGTCTGATGAAACAGGTTTCTGATTCATCCAAGATTTATAATGCTAAAACAGGACTATTTACTACTGATGGTATTGATATGAACATAGTAAAAGAGTTGGATAAGAAATATGAGGATACTCAGATTACTACGGATCCCACCGAACAGGCTAAAGGCTTGCTTGACCTATACGAACATATGGAAGGGTATAACCACGACCTTGCTGATAAGGTAGCAAAATTGATTGCTGCAGGGAATCCAGCTGGGGCTTTAGAAAAGTTGCTTGAACAAGAAAATTTTGTCAATGCTATGCTTTATAACAATTCTCCATTTATCACAAAGAGTTTCTTAAAAATAGTGACAGGATTAGAACTCTCAGAAGACCTTATGGCAAAAATCTCTAAGACATCTGCGAAAGGATTTGTAGAGAAAATATTTAATAGTTCTGTTTATGCAAAATTTGTAGATAAATTGCCATTATATATTCAAGAAAAGCAACTGAATAGTTTGATTAAACTTGAACAGGGAGGCTGGAATATTTTGGCTCCACTCGGACACTTTTCAGAGGTTCTAAGTAAATTTGGACTAACTAAGGGTGCTGTAGCAATTTTAGAAAAGTTAAAATCTATGGATAAATTTGCAAAATTTTTAAAAGTTGCTGGACCAATCTTATCTGCAGCTAATATCTCTACAAATGTACTTGATGAATTTTGCAATCCTGATAGCGAAGCTTATGGAGATATAGATAAAGCGATATATGGTGGAATTATAAAATATATTGTGGACACAGGACCGTTAGAAGGTGGAGAATATGGATCAATTTTAGGCGGTCCAATAGGAGGGGGAATAGGATTGAGCGTAGGTTTGATAAATAGCGTGGTTCAAATGAGTGGAATAAAAAGTGAAAAAGATATAATGAAATGGGCTTATCAACAGTATGATAAAGAGAAAGCAGATAAGCGTTCGTTAGAGGAAAAAATTCTTGACGGTCCAATGGGACATTAAAAAATGGATAAAGGAAAATCAAAATTGAAGAACATCACATTTGAACAAGCAAAAAAAGTAATTACCAAAGATTATTTGAAAGATGCTACACAAATTTCAAAAAGCAGTTCTAATAAAAGTTTTGCTAAACCATGGATATTTAGCATTTCACTTTCTATATTTTTATCTTTATATGCTTTAATGTTAAATTCAATGGATAAAACAAATAAATATTTTATAATTGTCTTATTTGTTTGGATTATTCCAGTTAATGCGATTGTAGGTTTAATCATATCCCTAATAAAAAAAATAGAATTAACTTTATTCAAAAAAAGTAGTGCTACTATGTTTGGTGTAGGTTATATTTCGATAATCATATTTTTAGGTGCGATAATAGGGTTTAGTTTCCAGTCAATAAAATCAAATAATACCTATGGATTAATTTATTATTTGGTTTTAGCTGTATTCGGTATATGGATTGTATTTTATACTTGTAGAAATGTCATCAATGACTATTATGAAGAATATGGGCTAGAAAATGAGAAGAGCAAGTTTAATCTGTTTTTCCGTAAAGCTGGTTTGGTTGTAGTTGTAGTAGGGATTATGTTGGCTTATGTTTTTAGAATGGTCCCGGGAAGCCACGGATCTACCGCACCTGAATTTTTACAAAAACTGGGAGTAATTGGTACTGCCCTACTGATCATGATTGTTTCAATCATGGTTATGTCAGGGGATATTATCAAGGGGTTACTTATTAAAAAATATTATGATAGCTTTGTAGAAGAGTATCAGCTTAAAGAGGAATGGTATAAAACTTATAAGACAAAAGAAGTTTTAGAAACCATTCAAAAAAGAAAAGAAGCCATAGAGTATGATTTGATTGATAAAGGTTATTTTGAAAAATTGAGATATTCGTTGTTTAAGGAAAAAGGAGTGGATGAAGAAGAATTTCAGGTACGCATAGATTATGATGATACTTCTACTTATAACGCCTATCAAGTAAGTATCATAAGGCCACAAGGGGAGAAATATGATTCGCAAAGTATTTATTCTCCAGAGCATTATAAAGATTCTCAGAAATCCGATTCAGATTTTGAAGAAGCAAAAACTGCCTTTATTCGAAAAATAGAGAAATTTATAGAAATGAACAAAGCAATGAAAGCCGAAGGAAAAGAGCCTTATTATGATTCAGAGCTATGGAATTAAAAGATAGAGAAATGTATCTCGCTAGTTAATGATAGCAATACCCATTCATATAAATCTGATAGTAGGAAATCTCAATTTTTCCTAAACAAAATTCAATCAAGGAGAATTTATGCCAAAAGAGACTGAAGTAGATAATCATTTAGAAGATCAGAATGAAATTCAAAATAAAAATGAGCTGCTAGATAAACTTCAAGGAGAAAAATATGGAAAGATTCGTGCATTAGAGGATTTTGATCGAGAAATGAGCTATCATTTCAGCCGATTACGAAGACTGGATGGCGAGTTATTTTATATGAACAGTGATCTAGCTCGTTTGATGCAACAGGAACACGACATTCTCAATTCTTGTATTAAAAAATTCACCCGTACTCAAGAGGATGGGCTCAACATCTCCTACTCTGAAAGACTCCAAGAAGTGGAAAACTCAATAAAATCACTAAAAGGAAAGAAATAGATTCAAATGAAGTTAGAAAAATCATTTAAGAATATGAAAGGAATAAGTATTGCAACTCTATCAGTTGCTGTGCTTATTCTTGTTGGTTTGTTTGCTTATCTAAGTAAGGGGAGCACCTCACAGAATGCTTCCTCAAAACCAACAATAGCCCTTGTTGACGAGGATGAATCCTCCTCCTTTAACAATAAAGACTATAACTTTGGGCAAAATTTTGTTCATCTGGTTTCAGGAGATTCTCAGTACAATTGGCAAGTGGTTTCACGTTCTGTTGCAGACAGAGCTTTTGCAGATAAATCTGTGGATGCAGTGATTTATATTCCTCAGAGCTTTTCTCATGACCTTTTGACTTTACAAGAGGTTAAACCCACACAGACAGATGTGTCTTATAAAATTCAAACGGATGGTTCTGCACTTTCAAAGGCGAATCTGGATAGTAAAATTGTCAATACTCTTCAAGGATTTAACACTTCTGTAGTAAAAATGTACTATGGTTCTGTGGCAGGAAATGTGGCTGATGCTCAAAATAATATGAATGCCGTAGTAGGAAATCAGGGCAATCTTGTAGGGGAGCTGTCAAATAATGTTCGTCCAAGTTTTGATGTGGTTAATTCAGGCTATGGTTCAGTGGTATCTACCTCAGATTTTCTCAAAGGGCAAAATTCAGCGTGGATTAATCAAACCAATAGTTTCACTAAAGCCACTCAAGATAATCTCAATAGCACAAGCCACTCACTTTCAGGAACTTTGCCGGGAGTCAATGGATTATTCAATGATTTAACCCTCATGGGGCAAACCAATGTGGCTAACGGGAATGTTTCAATGTTGGAACAACGCAATAATGATTTTACGACTTTCCAAAACTACCTCACACCTCTGAATAACGGATTGAATGGATTTGATGGGGATTATGCAAACTTCCAGAACTCTCTGTCAGATTATAAAAAAGCAATTTACGGGGATGGGGGAGCGAACCCTGGATTGGTTGGAGATTTGAATACTCAACTGGATCAATTGAATAATACAAGCACAGGAGCGATACCAAGTCTTCAAGATTTAGAAACAAGCCTGCTTCAAGAATATGGGAATATTACTCCAACCACCCCAATCGACCAAAGTAATTATAATAGCTATCCTAACTATACAGAAGATGATGCAGCAAATGCTTTAGCTGCTAAACTTCAACATTCATTTGAACAACATAGTCAAACTGTAGCGACGTATGAACAACGTATTACTGATGAAATCAAAAATATTGCGACTGACCCTAGTCAATATCAATCTTTATTTGATATTATTGATAGAAATACTTCTGGTGCGGCATCGTCAAATTATGGTCCAAAACTTGCACTAATTAGAGCTTATGCAGGAACAAATAATATTTCAAGCCCTAGCCTCAATGTTGTGAGTTCTATTACAACGGCTAAATCCTTTAATGTTACAATACCTGCAGGTACAAGCTATACATTCACGCCGTCAATCTCCAATCCTGCTTCAATCACTTATAACGGCCCATATACAAGCACTGGAGGTTCAACAGTAACAGTAAATGGGAATAGAGTAACTGTAGATAATACACAAAGCGGTGCTACATCTATTTCTTTTAAGGCAAATTACATAATCAATTTAGATGCTTTACCACAAGGGACAAATACAGTAAGTTTTAATGGAAATGGAGCCTCTTTAAGTAGTGATGTTTATATCAATGCTTTGTCCACTGAGAATGAAAAAGCAGCAATAGGTGGAACAGGATTTAAAGATATCACGGATTATCTAGGAGAAATTGATGCTATAGTCAATGAATTGTATTTCCTTTATGGAAGTCCAACAGAAAATTACACGACATTCCAAGACCAAATGAGTTCAACTGGGAATTTCACTTTAAATAGTCAGCAATCTATGTATGCTCGGTATGATTCCATTGATCCATCAACTATTTTAGAGCATTTGAAAGTTTATGATGCTTTGGGTAATTGGACGTGGAATCAAGACGTAGAGAGTTATTACACTACAGGACAAGATGAAATCATGAAAGTGGTCACCGCTTTAACGCCGCTTTATGATAATCAGAGTAGACTACAAAAAGATCTCACCTCCATAGATAGTGGGGATTTGTCTCCAAATCTTGCCTTTGATGCAGATATGAAAAATCTAGATCAATGGCGTACAGATACGACGAATTATATCAATGATAGTACCAATCAATGGAACAGTAATAAAGTAAATGTTAATCTAACCACGAAAGAGTGGAAAGATAAGGATGGAGACATTCACAATATCTATACTGACCAAACAGGGGGAGACTCTCTCTATCAAACCATCAGTAGTTTGATGAAATCAACCAGCGAGTCTGCGACCGCAACAGCTAAAGCAGCACAGATGATTAAAGACAACAGCAATCAATTTGAGCAAATGATTCAAACGGTACAAACCACAAAATCTGACGCTCAAAAGGTCTTAGATACGACAGATGCAAGTATAAAAAATGGACAAGCAGGCTTAAATGCAAGTCAAAATTACAATGCCAAGTTTGGTCAAGTCTTATCTAATACTCGCAATCCAGAGGCCAATCAAAATCAACTTTTTAATTTTTTTGCACAACCATTGGGATTCAAAAATCTTTCAGGAACAAGTGCAACAATCTCTAACAGCTTCGATTGGCGATGGTTGATTATGTTGGTGAGTGGAATTATATTAGGAATCTTGGGGAATACTTTGATTCATCAGCGTTCTCAAAATATGGAAGGATAAATTTTTGATAATAAATAATTAAGAAGATAATAGAGACTAAAAATCTGAACAGAAGTTCAGATTTTCTTTGTTGTTCCATACTCTCCAAACAACTCCCCTCATTTGGGTGGAGATTAAGTATTTGAGAGGATTTGAAGGGCATTAAATCAACGCTTAAGCCGGGGATGGTTCATGCATTAATTAAGAAAATAGAGATTGGGGAAAAGGAAAAAAGTGGAGGGAAAATGGAACAAAAAATCAATATCATTTATCACTTTGTGGGGAATCTAGAGCTTCACAATCACTTATAAACATTTTTCTATGTTATGGGGTATGTTATAATAGCTATATGATAAATCTAAAAATCGGTCAAAAAATTCAGCTCAATGTTGAGCGTTTGGGTATCAATGGGGAAGGGATTGCCTCTTATAAAGGACGCTTGGTCTTTGTGCCACTCGCCCTACCTAAAGAAGAAATCCTCGCAGAAATTACTGAAAATGCAAGAAATTTTTCTCGTGCCAAGGTCATCAAAATCAATAAAAAATCTAAAGAGCGTGTCAAGCCCGCTTGTCCTATCTATAAAGATTGTGGAGGTTGCCAGCTCATGCACCTGTCTTATCAGGGACAGTTGGATTTCAAGAAAGATTTACTCTTACAAGCCTTGCAGAAATACAAACCAGCAGGATTTCGTAATTATGAGCTTCGTCAGACCATAGGAATGGAGAATCCTACTCATTACCGCAATAAACTCCAATACCAAGTGCGTCGTTTGACCAATGGCTCTATCATTGCAGGACTTTACAAAGAAGGCACACATCATCTGGTCAACCTAGAAAATTGTCTTGTTACTGATGAGAAAACTCAAGAAATTGCCAATCGTTTCTGTCAATTAGCTGAGCAGTTCAATTTGCCTATTTATGATGAGCGTAAAGTAGGTGGAATTCGTACCCTCATGATTCGTCGTTCGCAGAAAACAGGTGAGGTGCAGGTTAATTTCGTCAGTTCATTGCCTGTGGTTATCCAAGGGAATTGGGTGCCCAATGTGGATGGCAATCGTAACGGTAAGAAGATTCAACCTGTGCGTGATTTTGACCGTATCATTACAGCCTTGACTGATGAGTTTACAGAGATTCAAGCAGTTGCTGTCAACTATCATCCTAAGAAATCCAGTGAGATTTATGGAGACCGTACAGAGCTAGTCTGGGGGAATGCTGCGACCATTACAGAAGGTGTGCTTAACTATGACTTTGAACTCTCGCCTCGTGCCTTTTACCAGCTCAATAGCCGGCAGGCTCAAGTCCTCTATCAAGAAGCAGTCAAAGCCATCGGACCTAAGAAGACAGACCGCATCATTGATGCTTATTGTGGTGTAGGGACTATTGGATTCGCTCTAGCAGATAGGGTCAAGTCTGTACATGGGATGGACATTACACCTGAAGCTATTTTCGATGCCAGACACAACGCCAAGCGTTTAGGATTGAAGAACTGTCATTATGAAATCGGGAAAGCCGAGACCATTATCCCTAACTGGTACAAATCAGGACACCGTGCCACAGGATTGATTGTAGACCCTCCACGAGTGGGGTTAGATGATGAATTGCTTGAAACAATTATTCATTATCAGCCTGAGAAGATGGTTTACGTTTCTTGTAATGTGTCAACCTTGGCAAAAGATTTGATTACACTTGCTCAGTATTATAATGTAGAATATATTCAATCTGTGGATATGTTCCCCCACACAGCACGGACAGAAGCTGTTGTTAAACTCAAACTCAAATCTCCAGAAGAATTGAAGAAGGTTCAGAAGAGAGCGAAATTCAAATCTACTGGCAAACGCCCAATCAGAAAGAAATAAAAATGAATGATCAAGAACAATTTTTAGCAGATTTTTCCCAATGGATTGACCAGCAAGTGCAAGTCTCAGAGCTTGCCATGAAGACTGCTCAACAACTGGCAGAAGAAGATGACAAAGCAAAAGAAGCCATCATTCGATATGAGAGCCGATTAGATGCTTATCAATTCATTCAAGGTAAATTTGAAAATTATAAGGCAGGAAAAAATTTCCACGACATACCAGAAGGAATGTTCGGGAAGAAGGACTATTAAGGAGAAAAAATGGAAAAAGCAAAACCATTTGATGAGTATTTTAATGACCTTAATTTAGGAGAAGAAAGACTAGAGCGTATGGTATTAACACGCAAGCTTGTGCATGAAATTTATCCTGATGTGCAGGAGCGTGTGTCCTATGCCATGCCGGGATTCTACCCTAAAAATGCAAAAAAAGCAACACAGCAACTTTTCTTGCTCATGGCCAATAAAGAACATTTGGGAGTTTATGGCACACAAGGCTTAGAAGAAAAGGACATTGCCCAATACAATCTTGAAACAGGTAAAGGTTCTATCAAGGTA
>Ga0136643_10012872_pt1 | contig 12490 bp, 11 predicted proteins | sample TergutLab28metaG_FD_96883 | JGI IMG/M metagenome (GOLD analysis project Ga0136643, IMG submission 96883) | Labiotermes labralis P1 segment gut microbial communities from Petit-Saut dam, French Guiana - Lab288 P1 (version 3) (version 3) | ecosystem: Host-associated > Arthropoda: Insects >...
TCGCATAAGAGCATTGTGGGTTCGAATCGTATCGGTGTCGTGGATCTTTTTCTGTTGTGAGAGTTGTGTGTTGTCAGGTAGAGGTCTTTGCGAGGAGCTGATCACTCGTCCAGAGGAGTTCTACCGACTGCGGTGCGTCGTTGTGTGTGATCTAGAAACCTCTTGGGGTGAGAAGGCCCTGGCCCCTTGGGGGGCTATCGCGCCATGAAAAACGAAAAATTTCACGTCGCTTCAACAGCTGTCGCTACCGCACCTACAGTAACTGTATCTGTGTGTTCTCTGTGCGGTCCGCGGTAGGAAACGGAACAGGCATCGCAAGAAAAGCAGTGATACTGTGAGACACCTCTTTTTCACCGCGCTTCAAAGTAGAATTTTGAATCTGTATAAGAAACATCGCAGTAAAATAACAAATATTTTCAAATTGTAAGAAGATGAACAATTTTATTCGCGTTGTAGTCAACTTTATGGCGCCTGTGTTAGGAATTTTGTAAGAAGCAGGGTCAGATTGGTTATGGTTGTACAGAGAACGGCCAGCTCCATCCAGTGACTGAACGCTTTCGATTCACACACAGTTGTCAGACGAATTACTCACTTTACAAAATCGTCCGTAACGACGCAGCGAATCGGGTCGCGCCGAGTCGCACTCTGTGACTCAGGTATCCCCCACGTTGCCAAGCCACAAGTTTAGCAAGTTCAGTTCCGATGTGTGGCGAACAGATCTGTCCGGGTAGCACAGCGGTATCAACAGTCCTCAGTGACCAGGCGGCAGTTGGCTGCAAGAGCTGTTTGTGTTCAGTACAGCAGCACCGATCTCTCTTACTGCTGCAGCGGGCAATTAGCCGTTGATGCTTATGTCCGCGGTTTGTACCGGCGATAGGTGACAATAACTTCTTCGCTATCCGTCGCCTTTCTAAGCCCACATTTTGAGACAATAAAGACTTGCGTCATAGTACGCCTGTGTTCACGTGACGGCTTTACAACGGAAGTCCTTATTGTTTATTCGTATGACCAGTATAACGTTATGCTCCCAGAAAAAAGAAAAGACACAATGTGTTCAGCACATTGCGTCTTTCTGCCCCCCAACAGAGACGCAAAACTCAGTTCCACCGTTGTCAAAGGCTACATAATTCAGTCGACTGTGTTCTCAAGTTTCCAAATCGGTAAATAATTCATATCTGGACAATACGGCATTGATTGATTTACGATTGGGTTCGAGACCTTACGGTCCTGATGTACCTAGGCCTTAACTGACGGGCCCTTTGTGCCCCATATCAATTCATGGGAGCCCTGTTGCCTTGCTAAAGTTCCAGATGGCCCCCAGACAAATAATATGGCATTACCTGACATTAGACTTGCGAAGCAAGATGACTTCTTACGAAGACCACGAGGCAGTCTGTATCGTGTACTGTGGACAGGCAACATTGCAGCAAGAACAATTCTTGTTCTAGAAGAATGAAATTCTCCGTGTATGTATTATGTGTGTATGTATGTGTGTATGTATGTATGTATGTGTGTGTATGTTTGTATGTATTATGTGTGTGTGTATGTATGTATGTGTGTACGTATGTATGTGTGTACGTATGTATGTATTATGTGTGTATGTATGTATGTATGTATTATGTAAGTATGTGTGTATGTATGTATTATGTATGTATGTGTGTGTGTATTATGTGTGTATGTATGTATGTATGTATGTATGTGTGTATTATGTATGTATTATGTGTGTATGTATGTATGTGTGTATGTATGTATGTATGTATGTGTGTATGTATGTATTATGTATGTATGTGTGTATGTATGTATGTATGTATTATGTGTGTATGTATGTATGTATGTATGTATGTATGTATGTGTGTATGTATGTATTATGTATGTATGTGTGTATGTATGTATGTATGTATTATGTGTGTATGTATGTATGTATGTATGTATGTATGTGTGTATGTATGTATGTATGTATGTATGTGTGTATGTATGTATTATGTATGTATGTGTGTATGTATGTATTATGTGTGTATGTATGTATGTATGTATGTGTGTGTTTTGTGTTGACGGAAGGTGGAGGCAGAAAGTTAACTCGTTGTCTTTGCAGGGTTAATCTGCGTGTGGAAACGCAGTGTGATTCACAGAAGACGATCGTGCGTTACCTCGTGGGCAGGGCGGTAAATAAAGACTGCCGCTTTAGGTTTAGGGTAAACCGCAACGGTCCAAAACGCAGGCCCACGCTTCCAATATGTTGGCGCCCCACATGATGCGGCGTGTCACAAGTTACGAACCGGAGAAAAATCTTACCGAATTCGACATCGACTGCTGACTTGAGGAAAAGTTTTCAATTTGTGAAGGAATTGATTTTGTTTGAAATTCATGATTGGAACAAGATTAAAAGTTAATACAGAACTGTACGAGATGTCTACATCTTCCACGTCAGTTCAGATACAAAGAGAATCCGTATGTTGACACAAAGAGCAGACGGTTGGCTGTGCCTTGAATATTTCCGTTGATGGAAGTCTTCGCCTTCATTCATATTCAAGACAAACACAGTCCGAAATTAAAGTTTAATAAGTCACCTTTATGTTCCTCTAGGATCAGAACTGAAGGTCGCATTTTCTGCCCCTGAATCATTAATATTTCTGCATCAGCAAGCTACAAGCACAGATCTGAGTCCCGCTACCTGCTGTCAGCAAAATTGGTTCTCGAACCACCACCATCTTTTCCATCTTTTACTGGTCGGTCTGTTGGATACGCTGACGGAGGTTTCGCTTTCTTAGCATTCTAATGACGCTTCATTGGCTAGTACACACAAAGCTTGCAATGAAGAAACACAGAATGGCTGCAACTGAATGATGTGGAAGTTTGTGCAAACCGTTGTGTTAGGACGTGATGGCGAAACACTGTGCTCTAGACTGCAGGATTGTGTTACTTAATATTCCATTAATTTGTTTACAGTGTTATTTGTGACGAGTGTCGACATGTATTCGGCCATCATCAGGGATGTCATTCATATGCAAGATGTCAAATGGCTGCTCACTTTACATCTGGAGGACACAAAAAATGTTACTTACACACCCTCATGATTAAGAATTAAAATTGGCTCAGTGCACGGATAAGTTAGTGGCAGTTAGACGCCTATATACACTTTAAAGTATTTAAGATTCGTAATTCAGATAGATACTGAGAAGTGTTTAGGTAGCTGCCCATAAACCATAGCCCATGTTGCACATGAATGATTTCCCTGATGATGGCAGAGCACAGGCAGAAACATGTCCAAAATAATACTTCAAACAGGAAAGTGACTCCGTTCTTCAGGGATGTTACAATGCGTCCCTGAGTAAAGGCGTCCCGACGTTGGAAAGAATGTCGACAGTCAATGCGAAAACCACAAAACTCGAGAATATACGAAGCTTTTGTATAATGACGCCGTGTAGTCTGGTAGATAAGTGCCGATGTTTCTGAGTATCCTGCTCTCTGTATCCACTGGATAGAGGTAGATAAATCAGACTATTCGCAGGCACAGATAATGGACACTGCAACTTCGGCTCATACATACAGGTACCAGACTGCGCGACGTCATAAAAAAAACAGGCAGCAGTCTCCACAGCCACTACGGTTATAACCCCAGATGTCACCGAACCTCTCGGTCGAGTGACTGCAGGGCGAGATGGCACTTAAACTGGGCTCGTGGCGGCTTCACGTGGCCGGAATTAATGATACTAGATTAACCGGTTTAGCAACCGATCAAAGAAACCTGCCTACATTAAATTCCCAGTATTATAAAAAAATGCAACGTCGAACAACAACGAATGCATTTCCATATTTAGTGGAAAATGACACCGTGCACACTTGCACACTGCACTCCTACATGCGCAAGTACGTGCGTACAATGTATAGCCTGTGCTAACGGGTCTTGCAGGATACTTTAAGACTGTACGTACACACAAATACAACCAATGTGCTCTCCATTAAAGCACTCATCACCTCCTGCAGTCTCTGCAGTACACTGTGTGGCCTGCTAACAATTCTTCGCGGGAAATACCAAATGGGAGGCAAAATGGGAACAGTATTTGTGCACAATATGTTTATTATTATGTAACTACAGCTATATTAGCTGACTCCCTCCTGCCCGATCCCAGCGGCCTCACGGTCTAAATCGTCGGTCTACGGCCGCTTACTTGCTGGGATCGCGGGTTCGAATCCTGCCAGGGGCATGACTGTCTCTTGTGAGTGTTGTCAGGCAGAGGTCTCTGCGACGGGCTGATCTCTCGTCCGGAAGAGTCCTCCCGAGTGTGGTGTGTGATCACGAAGCCTCGATAAACAGCAGGTCCTCGCACACTGGGGGCTGTGCGCCGTGGGGAAAAAAAAATCCCTCTTGAGAAGCTGACACTTGCTTACTTATTCACGACATTACAGTGTTACGGAAACAAAAACGTATTGCAGCATTATTGTCCATCCTGCAGATAAGAAGGTCAGTATTTCCTTCCTGCATCCATTCTGGACACGACGTGCAGTACCATGCTCACAGTGTTCCCGTCCACACACACACAACAGCCTTACAATGCCGTATGTTCACCACCTTCACGAATCTCCACTTGTTTATCCTTCCGCTCCAGCAAAGCGAGACACGCATCACTGTGCTTTCCGGAAGCCATTTGCTCTCCGAACCTCAGTCCTATGGGCTACGTGCAGGGCGTGCAAAGAACAAGACATTTGATTTTAAGAACGTTCCTACTGAACAAGTTTGTTCAGGAATGATTCAGTGCATCCACCGGGTCCAGTTCATAAATTTCAGACAATTGGCTGTCACGTACATGATATGTGGGCTCAGTGTGCAGCTGGTGCACGGCTCTCTATGTTTATAAAACAGTACACATCCTTCGAGAAATTTCGATTTGACTTATTTGTACAGAAAACACACAAATGCCTGACACTACTCCATATGTCGTTTGTACGAGCAGCAAACGGAAGAACTACATGGACAATGGATGCGCAGTCGCACTAAACAAACACTGCACAACGCAGCGTCACACTGTCGTCATTAATTGGTTATTGAAGGACAAACGTCGATAAACACTTAGCCTGGATTTTACACCCTTTTGAACCAATTTATAGACCACTTTACAACCAACCAACTAATAATAACACTATTTCAAGTGTCCGCAAATGTTTGTCTGTCTTTCAAGCTCTATGAATTGTAAAGTATAAGTAAAATACAGACACAAGTTTTATTTCACTGTATTTTACTTATATTTTGTAATTCTATGTAACACAGTGGGGATGTCTCGCCTGAAAGCTCTGTAAATTTTTTCATCTCAGTCTTCCATAGACGATATAGAAATAAATGCTCGTTCTATTCTTTTGTTTCCAACCTGAACACAGCTTAACGTGAAAAAAGCCGAAACATGTCGTCTGTCCAAATACAGGAAAAAAAGTTGGACCAAACTGAAGTACTGCTTGTCAGAAACTGCGCTCTACGGTTTGTGACGCCACGATGTCTTTAGGAACGGCAGTGACGTCACAATGCGGTTTTTTTAATGAACTGTTAGACTATCTACATCGCACAGGAAGCACACTACGGTACATGCATACTGTAATTATTAGCCTTATTTTGACATTATATGTAGGGTACTGTCGTCTTCACATTTGACATTCAGATAAATTTGCCTCTGTATCTATACAATGGCTGACATTTCTACTGTTTCAGAAAGACGCCCTGTCAATTCACACATGAAATCTGACAACTTCAAATATCCCACTGTGCTACACTCACACCACTATTTACTGTCCTTATCATTCCAAACAATTGAATTGTGTTCAATTCCACACTTGTACACATTTACAAAAACAATTCCAGTTTCAACAAAGGTTACTTTTCCGGCCTTTTGCGGTCTTTACTGTAACAGTACCACAACATACCGTTCGATCAGTTTCATGTGCTGTAGCAGTACCAGAACATACGGTCCGATCAGTTTCATATGCTGTAACAGTACCAAAACATACCGCCCGATCAGTTTCATATGCTGTAACAGTACCAAAACATACCGTCCGATCAGTTTCATATGCTGTAACAGTACCAGAACATACCGTGCGATCAGTTTCATATGCTGTAACAGTACCAAAACATACCGTCCGATCAGTTTCATATGTTGTAGCAGTACTAGAACATACCGTCCGATCAGTTTCATATGTTGTAATAGTGCCAGAAAATACCGTCCGATCTGTTTCATATGCTGTAACAGTACCAGAACCTACCGTCCGATCAGTTTCATATGCTGTAACAGTACCAGAACATACCGTCCGATCAGTTTCATATGCTGTAAAAGTACCAGAACATAACGTCCGATCAGTTTCATATGCTGTACCAGTACCAGAACATACCGTCCGATCAGTTTCATATGCTGTACCAGTACTAGAACATACCGTCCGATCAGTTTCATATTCGGAAGGGTTAAAATAAAGAACTGCTTTAACGCCACTGCTTTATAAATTTCCTGTATAAAATGATATTAAGAAGTTTAAAGGAAACCGCGAGGGACTGAAATTCAGACATTAGCTTTTGGTCTATACTGTCGACATTCAGTTATTGGGGAAAATTTACTAACAAACTAACTTACTTACTTACTTACTAACTCCACTGAGTAGCGCTTGCTTTGTAACAGTTCATCAGCTACTCAAGTAATTTCCCGAATTTTATGGAACCAGGAGATTAGTCACCATGTTCACAGGTTCCCGTCACTTATTCTTATTCTTAGCCGGATCAATCCAGTCCACAACCTCCCATCCGATTTATTTCCGCTCCATTTTAATATTATCCTTTCATTCATTCCTATTCCTCCAAGTGCGTTCTTTTCTTCAGTTTCCGCACCCAAATACTGTACACACACACACACACACACACACACACAGGCACAGACACACACATCTGCTGTCCTCCGCAAGTGAAACATGAGAATTTGCTATAGAGAAACAGCGTTTTGTTAAGCCCTTGTAAGTAGATTGGTCTAGGGGTAAATACTGAGGAAACTATGCAAATGTCTGTCTCTAATAAATTCTCTGTAAATTTAGAAAAGTTAAAATCTTTGAGGACACTAAGAAATTAAAAGTTACATGCATACAGAAATTATGAGCAAATTAAATTCAGTGAAGCCAGCTACCATTCGGTCCAGAATCGTTTGTCTTCGCACTTTACAACTAAGAATATACAACAATATATACAAAAAAAATCCTTGGCGTGTTGTTCTGTGTGGGGTGCGATAAAATGGCCTCTCAGATATTGTACGTCTGTTCGAGAATGTGTTTGGGTCTTCGTACATGGAGGAGTGACAGTGGACTGGAGAAGACTGCAGAACGAGAAGCTTCGAGGTTTGAACTCCTGAATAAATATTATTAGGATGATCAAACCAAAGACTAAAAGGAGATGGGCTGGGCGTGTGGAATGAATGGGGCAGAAGGGTAATGCAGACAGGGTTTTGATGGCGAAATACGAAAGAAAGCGACCACTGGGAAAACCTAACCGAGATGGAATAATAAAATTTAAAACGATTTTTAAAGAACTGTTTGGAAGTGTGAGGATAGGATTGATCTGGCTCAGAACAGTGACAGAGCGTAGGCTGTTGTGAAGACGGTGATGAACCTCCTGATTCTATACAATGTGGGGACTGTCTTGACTAGCCTTGTTATTTAGTTATTCTCGAACTTAGTAAATAGCAGACTGCAACAAGACACTATCACAGTGCGTGCGAGTCGGTATGTTCCATTCTTAAACTGCAGTCCAACACGCCATTAGTGCTGAACATAAGTGATACAATTTTGTCGGATGAAGTCCTCAAACACATAAACGAGTTGTGTCCCTGGGAGTATAGACTGCAGCTGAAACAGGGTATAATGACCCTTGGGTTTAGAAAGTTGGCGACGAGTTACGGTTTGGCTCTCTCTATACATATTCCGGTAGGAAACTGTGTTACAAAACTTGAGAGATGTAATTTAATTTCTAACAAGCATCCTACACTGTGAGCGCTTTCCAATCACATGTTGAAATACCATCATTACTGCGAACAGCATTAGGTAAGGCTGTCAATACGATGGGGCGCTCCTAGTGATTCGGACAGAGACGGAAGACACGAAAGATGAGAGCTGCTGAGTGTCTTGTACGAGCACCATTACGCTCTGACGTCACGACATCTCGGTCACGTTCCATGGCGGACAGATTCGACCCATACACTTTGTCATTTGTTTAGCAATTCGAAATTCGTGTATCCATCCGTCCATCGTTATATCGTGCGTTCCTTGACAAGAGCGGGTTATTTCGAGATGAAAAACACCCTGCTTCAGGCAGAGAGCATCCAGTTTGAACAGACCAGGTTACATGCCACACTGCTTCTTGCCCTCATTAACCAAGAAGTTTCGGTTACTCTTTGTGTAAGAAGCCAACATTTATCGTACAGTGCACTGTGCATAGCGGCGGCGGCTAATGCCGTCGCTGCTGCCGCTGCCGCCGCCGCCGCCGCCGCCGGTCGATGTTACTGCTGCTGTGTGGAGGGAAGGTTCAGCCTGAATTCCTACAAATAGTAGACATCGATTTTTTCCGTAAGAAGGAAGCAAGGAAGGACGAAAGGAAGGAAGGAAGGAAAGTCTGTATGTGTGTGTATGTATGTATGTATGTGTATATATATTTATTTATTTTTATTTTTTATTTATATATAGTTTATTGACCGCATGCCCCATTACAATTGGCAATACAACATGCTTAGCGTAATCGCGTACAGATTGTTTTAATATTTACACAAGAAAGAAATTCACATCACATATGTACAGCCAAAACCACACATATAAAATGTATGTATGTACTTGCTGCATTCAACTAGCAACACCCAATAGCCTACTCCCTCTGAACATGACCTACACTAACTCCAGCACCCCTCACTGTCTCTGTCTGATCACCAGAAGGCATCTTCATTTCTCCGTCAATATCACTGTTCAATTTGTCACTCAGTTACTCTCTCTCTAGCACCTGCATTCTGTTTTGAATCCATTATTACTGTTTAATTGGTACAAATATTGAATACAAGCTGTAAACCGTCCAGACAACAAACGCACTTCCCACCGCACTGAAGGCGTATCGTTGTTTTTATTTATTTCCCTTTACGAGTGAAATAAAGGAGCAGCTAATTGACTGACAGCGTGAAGGTGGGCCGAGGTCTGTTGTGCACCTGAAGTGGCACAGCGAACAGGAATTCTTGCGCAGACCAAAGGTAACGACTCCCACGTGGTACTGTCCGCTTGTTACACAAGGGGCTTAGGCGGGGTGAAGCAATAGCAGGCTACAGGAGACTGCAAAATAGGCTTCATGATTTGCTGTTATTATACGGATCAAGTCAAGAGAGATGAGATAGGTCAGACACGTGGCACGCATGAGTATAAAATACACTCAGGATTTTGTGGGATAAACCTCAAAAAAAGAAACCACTCAGCGGAGCTGGGCGTAGATCGAGTGGTATTAAAATGCGCATCAAGAGAAATGAGACTGAAGGGCGCGGACTGGATTGATCTGGCACAGGATAGGGACAATTGGCAGGCTGTTGTGAACAGGATAATAAACATTCAAGCTCCATACAATGCAGAAAATATTGTGAGTACCTGAGGAACTACTAGCTTCCTGAGAAAGACTCTTTTCTGTGTACTTGTACAAAAGGAAACATGCGACACGGGTGGCGACCGAACTGGTGTGCTGTGTGTGTGGCTGTACCGATGTGCAGTGTGTGCGGCTGTACCGGTGTGCAGTGTGTGTGGCTGTGCCGGTGTGCAGTGTGTGTGGCTGTACCGGTGTGCAGTGTGTGTGGCTGTACCGGTGTGCAGTGTGTGTGGCTGTAACATTGCTGCAGCAGATGAGCGCAGTTTTAATGTTTTAATTAAACAAACAGAACGAACTTTAGAGGCCATAACTATACCCTATGCGCTACAGCGCCAGTTCTCAAATGCCGTGTGATGCTTGCACTGCACACAAGGGGTGTGAAACTTTGGTCGTTATGGCGAGTGTACTGTGATGTCACCAAGTGCGGTCATGTCAAAGAAGTACAAGAAATCGGAGAAATAAATGGTTCATCAATTTGAAAACAAAAATTAGTCTAGTTTTTATATACATAAATTCAGTTCGTACTCACTGAGAACACAGTCAGCTTTCATTACAAAGAAAAAATTGCTTAGTGCTATATAGTTGAACCATGGCTGTTTATTGCAAGACCCAAGCGAAAGTATGTGAACAACTGTAGTGTTAAACTGGCGCTACATAAAGTAATAAGAACCGTTCAAAGGCCAACCGTTAAATACAAGCATTTGTGTTGCAGGAACACACGCACGCGAGCGAGCGCACGCTCAAACACACCCACACACCACACACCCACACACACACACACACACACATCACACACCACACACACACACACACACACACACATATTCACACGATGGTCTTCTGCGAATTTGCGCCTCGTATTTTAGTGCTTTTTCTCTGGCACTTCGAAGAAACGTGCTGACTGCAGCTTCAGAGTAACTGAATTTACTGTAGGCAAATAAATTCATTCGAAACGTCGGAAAATCAAAACATCCCTTCAGAAACGATCCTCGTAAAAACAGACACGCCATTCGATTGTGCAATGTCGACCGAGACACAGGCACCCCTTTACCCCTTGACTGCTTCAAAACGGCGACTGCAACCCGGCGTAACTCTCAAGTAAGCACAAGCCTAGTGCATTTTAAAAGTTAAACACCCAGTCCGTACCGCACAGTAAACACACTCCGTCTGTGTTATAAAAACCACTCAGTTAATGTTGTGTAGGGAAATAATCGCTGTTTGTTCTGAGATCCACACAAAACACATAAATACAGCTATGTGGGCAGAACGCAGAGTTTGTGAATGTTGAACTGGTGGTACATATAGTGACCACTGGTTTGAATTATATTTAAAGACCCAATCCGTACCGCGCAGTAAACACACTCCGTCTCGGTTATACAAACCAGTCAGTTAATGTTGTATAGAGAAATTATCGCTGTTTGTTCTGAGATCCACACAAAACACATAAATACAGCTGTGTGGGCTGAACGTGGAGGTTTTGAATAATGACATCTGGTGGAACACAGAGTAACCGCTAGCTTTTAAAGAGCTAAACTGTGTTTGTGGCCAAACTGCGTCCACATGCTCATTTTTAAATCATAAACACGGTCCAGCCTGCTGGCATTTCCAACTGCCAACAGGTGTACTTTACATGTTAAATTGCGTTTATTCAGCACCAGCTCTACTCTGTGCGTCTTAAGCAGCCGAACAACCAGTAGACGGTATGGACTGCGCAATGCCACGGTTCGACACGACACAACACTCGGCTGGGCTCCGTCCGGCTAAACGTAGCTGTTTGCTGCTCAGAACTGAGCACAAAACGTGGAGCTTCCAAATTAAACTCAGTTATTTCTGTAGCATATTCAAATCGTCACTGCACTCATTACGAACAGCAACATGGCAGCTGCCGCGGTCAGCATTTCGTCTCTTCCACAACATACATTTTGGTCCATTAAGCCGCGCTCCAACAACTGTGCCATAATCATCTCAGCTTCCTACAGACGGACAGACTGATACGTAAGCGCGCAGCTGTTGCATGTAAATGAACGTGTAATGGACTGAGGTCGAGATGCCTTAACAGTCCCGTGCCTAATCAAATTATATTAATCGATGTATTACGGCATTCAGCTAAACAAAACAGCAAATGTAATAAAAGTCCCTGTTTGCACAGCCAGCGTCCATCGCTAAGTGCTTACTGTGAATCAGCCTGATGCACGCTGGCCGGACAGCTCCTAATTAAAGGCTGTAGCAATCCACACATTTTTGTGATGGTACACAATGAACATGACGCGTTCACAATAATTCTGTTTGGTGCAGCGACGGTTCAGACGATTAAAAAATGGGAGAAGCTCCAAACAGTGTGTGATGTATAACAGCGCTAAAATACAATATTTATTGCTAGTGAAATGCAAACTGGATCTGAAGGCCTCTCTGACAGACACACAAAAAACCCTGAATTATGCAGGCACGTGGTACAAAGCGCCAGTCTGGAAGTGTCTGACAGAATTTTGTGTAGCTTAATATTTGGTAGAGCGCATAAAATCTTAAGGTACGTTACTGAATTACATTCCTTTATCCTACACGATTAGAGCGCAACTCTGTTGTCGCAACGTGCCTGTCACTGGCTCACAGACTATGTTTCATTATTGTACTGTCAGCGAAGGAACCTCGCAGTTAACATAAATTCTAGATCAGAATGCAGGACAAAATCACAATGTGAGGATTGATAATAGTACCTTCGAGAGGGTGGAAGAGTTTAAATACTTGGGAACAACTTTAACAATCCAAAATTCTATTCGGGAAGAAATAAAGAGTAGACTGAGGTCAGGAAATGCTTGCTATCATTTGGTGCAGAATCTTTTGTCTTCCAGGTTGCTGTCCAGGAAA
>Ga0136643_10012875_pt1 | contig 12487 bp, 9 predicted proteins | sample TergutLab28metaG_FD_96883 | JGI IMG/M metagenome (GOLD analysis project Ga0136643, IMG submission 96883) | Labiotermes labralis P1 segment gut microbial communities from Petit-Saut dam, French Guiana - Lab288 P1 (version 3) (version 3) | ecosystem: Host-associated > Arthropoda: Insects >...
ATTGGTCGCTCGCATTATGAATAGTGCTGCCCTCATAAAGCAAGAACGCCAAAACGACCTCAGGAGAGCTAAACGTACTATTGCCAAGAGGGTTGAAAAGTGCAATGAAGTCGATGGTGGGATTTTTGAACACTTACTTTGAACTGTTGCAATTTATTGAGGTCATTTACATAACCAATAAATGCAATCAATACGTCATTTGTCTTTCCTTCATACCTCTTGTAAGGCTTTTTATGCGTAACATCCAAGCAGCTGTATCCCCACACCCACTGAAAACTGGAACTTATTTACTCGGAACAGTCCGTATTACTACCTCCTAAAATATTTACTGTTCCTCCTGAAACACCCTGTATATTATTAACATATGTCAGACAGGTCTTCGTGGCCTGCTGTAGTGTGAACTTTACCTTTACGTCACACCGATCAGAATGTATAATATTATTTATATCCCTAACGTAAAATGACGACAAAAATATTTTATGTGTATCACAATGGAAAAGGTGATACCCTAATAAAAGAGCTGCCATGTACTAACGTCATTATAATCGAAGCAATAAGTCACATAATGAAGAATTACATCAAACTTTTTCTACTCTCATACAGACCGTAAATTTTAAATAGTTCATTCCGTGAATTATCCATAACAGATTATGGACACTAAACTAACAAAATGTGCAAAAAATGTTCCTTGGATATTATAATATCATATTTAATATTGCTACATGTATCGTTCCGCAAGGGACCATCATCATGGAATCACAGCACAGCACAGTACTATGCCGACTCTCGCTAAGTACGTAGGCAGCTTCCAAGATACTGTATATCAAGATCCATTAGCTTTATCTAACTCAGCAAAGAAACGCCTACATTTTAACCTTTCGATTCTTTTACACGACGTCAGCTGTGAACAAAAGTGACTGATTTGGCTTTATGCTCTATTCCTTCGTTAGATTTCGTGATGATGGTCCGTTTCGGGCAGAAATATGTAGGGATTTGAAATGTGATATTAAAGCATAAAATATCTAAGAAACAATTTCGTGTATTTTGTTCGTTTAGTGCCGTAAATCTGTTGCCGTATATTCTCTGAGAATCCTTTTACTGTTTATCGCAGTTATACGTGAGTGGGTGACAGTCTCATTTTCCGACACTTTGACTTGTGCATCGGAGCAAACACAACTTCTTAGTACGCTTATCTCAGTAATTGACCAACTTGATGCACAAAAGTTTTGTTTTATAATAAGTTTATTTCATGCCTCTACATGTTTCGAGCACATGTGCTCATCATCAGGAGGTTAAAATTGCATTACACAACCTCTGGTATCATCACACCTATAGGTGGCCGTCTCGTGCACAGGTTGAGAAAGGACTGACGATGAGCACATGTGCTCGAAACATGTAGAGGCATGAAATAAACTTATTGTAAAACAAAAATTTTGTGCATCAAGTTGGTATAATTACCTAAATAAATTCTTAGTACACGTCTCTTACAAGGGATGTTGTGGCCTACTGCCAACCATTCATTTAGCGTAAAGGAATATATAATAGCCATGTTTATACCTCATAAATATTATAAAGCTTAAGTCACTGCATAAAAAATAATAATACGAAAAATTTTATTTCCACTCTTTAGAATGCATTAAGAATTAAATACAAAGTTATATCATTTTAAATATCCAAATAACCTGATATACTTAGACTAATAAATGTCTTGTTTTATTTGAAACTCACCAGAGTCAACTTGCTGATAGCGAAAGAAACACAGAAGTTCTTGCAAAACAACTTTCAATGCCACATTAAACACGTGTTTAAACACAAACTGACAAGCACATTGGAAATAATATGCTAGCCACACATACATAAATAAATAAATAAATGCGTCTTCCGCATTACTCCTAAAGCAATAAAAGAAGCAAACGTCTGCGCTGTAGGCAGACAAAGTTGTTGTGTCCTCTATAAAGCACAAATCTGCCACGTCCCTGGGACAGTTTTCTCCAAACTGTGATTAAATTCCTAACACTAACTGTGTTCCGTTTCGTATGGGCCAGTTCGCAATTCATTCGACCGAAGCTCTGTGGAATTTCCGTAACTTGCCTTAAGAAGACAACTGTAACAACTCTGCCGAAGTTTCCGGACAACAAGGCACTGAATGTTATCAGAAATCAACTGCTGCCAGCTGGTCGACTCTGCGTAAGGGGAAACGAATCACAAGGCACATGTCCACGTCTAGCCATGTTCACACGTCAACGTCCTGAACACGGGACTAACAAGTACCTTACCACAGCAAAGGCTCGTATTTTGCTGTAAACTAAACATCTTAGGCCTAATTATTAATTATATCCTCTTTCATTTGTTAACGTTTGATTGCTTCCTACAGCATTTAATGTGGTTGCCACGATTACCGGTTTTACGTAAGAACATTTTCACAAAGTCCACATTTACCCTAAAGTATCCAGATATATCACACTTCTTGTCTGCTGTAAGTAGAAACCTGAAGGACGAGAAACGGTTCCATCGAAACGTCGGTAGTTTATTTTACACTTCATATAAATACATTTCACCGTACTTAACTATTAGCTTATACATATAAAATCATACAATAAGAAACTAAAATTCTATCATTTTTATTCAAAAATATTATGGTGAAAAATAAACGAATATAATATCCAACAATAAAAAAAATCCGTCAATACACAGCACTTAATTACAGCATGTCTTAAATAGCTACATGTTTCGGCTGTACGAGGCATGTAGCTACGTACAATAAGGTGATTATCGATGATTTGTTTTTATCGTGGCGAATTGCACTGACAAAACCTGAATGACGCACTTTACGATTGTAAAAGAGGATAAAATGGACAAAACAGCGCATCTGTTTACCAAGAGGTGATAAATAGTTTTGTATAATGTTAGCTTCTTATGTTCAAAGAAAGAACCCATATTGAAGAAACAGGAATAAATGGGAAGACTATATTACAATGTAAAAAAGATAAAGCAGTCCCGTTACAGGCCTGGAGCGGCCCAGAGGGTTCCAGGAAGTTAAGGTTCCCACATTTCATGACAGTGGCACAGGATGGTGGTAAGGATGTCAGCCTTACGCACCGGCCGCCTTTACCCCCAGGAAATGCTCCTGCTACTCATTTCTGTTAGAGTCTGAGTCGATCCCAGAGCCATAGTGCGATCGGAAGGATTTTATGTCAATGAAAAATTCCAATGACACCAGCTGGGATCGAATCAGCGACCTTCCGATTTGTAGCACAACACATACTACAATATATCTTAGGCAAATACAACGTGATAAAGCAGAGTGGATTAAACTACTTATGAATTGAGAAAAAAAGGCATGATTTCATGATAAGGTTAGTGACATTTCAAGTCCAAATTGTTTCTTCAGCAGCAGAGTAGGACGCTGTACCATGGAGTCACTAATATGCATGCTCTTGCATGTCAGACTGGGGCAATGAAACGTAACTTGTGAACAGAGCTGGAGGCGATTTGGTTCTAGCTACGAACGGAAAATAGTGGCTTCCGTTGCGGTATTGCTTCAAGGGAAACGGAATAAACAAGCACACATGGAATCCTACTGCTTTCTTAGCACAATATCTACAAAGTCACGACAGAATGTCACGTTTGAGGACTGTGCACTTCTTTATGTCTGGGAGATGGAAAGTTCGAATCTGGGCTCGCAGATCTGTCAGACAGCATGACAATTCCAGTTTTTCAAGACAGCACGACTGGATACCGCGTCCTATTGGAACACGAATTTTTTTCATCTGTTTACGCCCTTTTTCCTTTATATAATTTCTAATATCAACCTCCCCTTTGTTACCAGTTATGTTTTTCAAAATAAAAAGATAATTTACATCATAAAGGCAGTTCGGAACTCAATCTACTTTGAAAATACGTGAAAATATTAGCTCAGTGGTTCTTAACTTGGGGTGCACAAACCCCCGGGTGTGAAAGGCATTTTTAAAGGTGCTAGTCGATGTTTTGAAGATCTTCAACAATACCTTTAATTATAAAGTGAAAATTACAGTTCTGGAAAAATTGTCATTTATCTTACTAAAGCCTTAAAATCCACTACCAATTTTATATCTTTTAGGTTTTGTGCCAGGAAATTTTTGGATGGTTTATTGCTTTTATCAGACTAAAACTTGTCAAGGGGCTTACAGAGGAATTCCATGTTACTACATTGGCAGCATTGTTCACGAGTGTTGCGATGGATGTCATGTGATTGATGGTTCATGTCACGCGGTGTTCTCTCTCTACCTTCTCGCTTTGCTAGTTACAGCTTTTGTTACCGCGATAATTCGGTTGAAACGTCTCTGGCCTATTTCACTTGCCCAGAAGTTCCAGAAAGGGATACAAGGTTATTATTATTATGATGATTATCATCATCATCATCGAATTTCTCACTTCTCAGCTTTGGCTGGGAAATATTCACCTATCCTGGGATGTAGTAATCAACAGGATTAGGCTCGGTGGTCTTACTTGTATTTTAACAAGTTTCTCACAATTGAACATGTGCCAAGAATTACACATTTTTTCAGTTGTATATATATGTATTCTGGTGCAGGTTAAGTCTTGTTAGACTTTGTGATGGTGACTTTGGGATTACTCCCGTCGATGATATTACTATGGGGATCACTTTTGCTGCCTTTTGCTTCCACATAGCACATATTTCATTCGCCAGTTCTTGGTACTTGTTTTGTTTGTCGGTTATCGTTTTGGCGAGATTATGTGTATTTGGAACAGCTATGTCTACCAAAAGGTATTTCTGTTTTCTTATTCATAAAAGTTATGTCAGATCGATTAAAAGGTATTGTTTTGTCCGTAAGTATGCTGCGATTCCAGTACAGCTTGAAATTTTCATTCTCCAGTACATTGGTTGGTGTGTAGTTATAATATGGACTTTTATCGTCAATCAATTCGGCTGCTCCTGCCAATTTCTGATGGATAATTTTGGTTAGTCTATCATGTCTCTTCACATGCTTGGTAAGTGCTAGTTGCTCACATGCTGCAGTAATGTATTGGATTGTTGCTGATTCTCTTCCACATCTTCTGCACTTCGTTTCTGCTCACAAACATTGTATAAAAATGACACGATAAAGAGAATTATAACTCCAGATATTAAATTGTACAGATGAGATTATTGTGATATTCGCCTCGTTTATGTAAAGCAATAAGATACTGCTAACAACTAGAGTAAGTTTATAAACCTAAAATTATAGTCACAGATGCTACATATTATTGTACATTGTATATTTTATACTTCAGTGTAATTGCACAGCACACATAGACATAACATGATACCTACCATAGATTTAACTATAATAAGCTTAGACATAGTTTGGTAACAGCATGGACCCCTCATGTAACCCACACCGCCCAACCTTTCTGACAGATACGAGATCTCGTGCCCACTTTACCCCCTCCCTACCCCATATAAACAGCGCATGTATGTATTGTATAACTGCTTAATAAGTGTTTCATGTACAACCTGAAGACGGTCATTATCAAGCGCCGAAACATGTAGTTGTACCTTATGTAGAAAATACTTTATATTCTATCAATAAATACAGTTGTGTTAGACGAGTACACACACTGTACATTAGTGACTACGTTCGTTGTGGTTTTGCGTGTGTCACAGCAAATTACAGTATACAGCGACTACAGTGCATGCTGTGCTGCGAGGTGTTTCCTAATTCCGATTTCAAACCGTCGAAGCTTTTAGAACAATTCAACAAACAGCTTGGTGGTACAGCCGCGGGGAACACTTCACTTCCATTACCATTAAAATTAAAAGGCCAACATCTGATTATAGCGGTACTGTACCGACTTTTGCAAATGCTTAAATTCGGAGACCATTTTACAAGCATCTTATCAAGTTTCATATATATGCGCAAAAAAGGAGCCTCATACAATAGCTGAAGAAATGATAAAATCGTTTGCACTAAAAACTGCAAAAGATTTACTAAGTTCAGAAACACAAAAATATCCAACAAATTATCCATGTCAAATTACGTAATCCGATCGAGAATTAAAGACATGGGCCAGAAAAGTTTAAAACAAGAGGTAGAAGACATTAATATTAAATTATAATAACTATAATTATAATTTGTCGCGCAATTATTACGTACTAATGATATTAAGCATTCTAATGAATTAAATCCAATTATAATATTACGTAAGTCAATTTATTTCTTGTAACTCCTTAACCTAGTAACTACGTGTTTTAAATTGATGGATGAGAAGAGGCGAATTTTCTTTCTTAATCGCTCAAGTGTACCTAAATTAAGATGAAACACGCTTAAATAAAAATAGAAGGGCCTTTATCAGGGGGTGACAGCATATTGTGACAAGCCAAACGGTATGGCAAAGGAAAAAATTAATGTTAGATTATAAGGATATTCCTATAAACGTTTCAGTGTTTGAAAGAATCAGTCACACTTGCTTAAATCTTAATTTCATGATAGACGAGATGACAGTTGTTACCATAAATAGCATATCATTATGAAGTAGTCAAGGGCTACCTATGCTCCAGAGGGCACTACAGCGCCGTGCTTTGGCAAAAATATCAATCATTCTCTCTCTTAAGAAACTGTCAAATTCATGGTATTAATATTCAATGAAGTTGTGAATTCTCCGTACCTGTCTGTGGCTAAACTATAGCAGAACGAATCCATTCAGGGACTGTGTGTTTGCAACAATAACTAGCAACGGTAATTATAAAAATTTCTTCTCAAAAGCTAGTAAATATCTAACATAGTACACGCCGTCATATCCAGAAAATATTAAGCACATACATACAAACACAGAAACACACCAAAATAAATATACACACTTACTCTGGGTCCATAACCTGCGTTATATTAATGGTTTGAAAGAATGACATGCACTGAAATACGCAACGAAAGAAATTTACCTTATTTTTACCTTAAGTTCTCCTTAAAACGTAGGATTATGCAAAAGAAATTATGATAAATGCATGATTAGCATTATTATGGTATTGTGTTCTGACATGACTTGTAAACTTTTACCGCCAAAGCTCGAGAGAAATCTGCTGCCTTCAGCGTCGTTTGCACCCATCCAGATACGCAGCATCACTTCCCAGACGACAGCAATCGCGATGCTGGACATTAAGTTCATACAGCAATGGCAGTTACTGTATACCGAGAAAGCCCGAAGCATCTTGATCTATTGCTTATGTCACCAGAAGGTGACTTGTGTTTTCAAGGTAACGGACGCCTGCCCAACAAAGCTGAACACCAGTAGACTAATTAATCTACATTACAGCTCTAAGTTTTTGGGCCCCAGAAACATAACGCTCGGTTATTTTCCATATGTGAGAACTGCTTACTCACATAGGTGCGGTGTTAAAAAGATAGCAAAACCGGAATTACAACATAAACAATCACGATTCAAACTCCAAAAGCTGGGTATTTTCACCCACAGTTGTACTCGATTATTTATCTCCATGTTTCACTTTTAGTAGCGTCTACATCCATGCGGGACGTCCATTCCAGACGCTCTGCCTGTCCATCTATATGTACTTCTGTACGCGCACCAATCCAGTACTGCTAAACAAAATTTCACCCGATATCATATTGTGAAGTTATACAAACCCTAAATCACAGAGTCTGGGCGGCCAACTGGACGAGCTCTGGAGACGCAATTCAGAAGTCAACATTTATGAGACCCATGTCTTAATTCGTCAAGCCGAACGTACGGTAGCAGCACTGCTCAATGCCTAAATGGAGACAACCATCTTTTTCTGTCAGCGATACAACAAAATACGACTTTATGAAAATAACTTTAGTCAGTATAAGTAGTTTTGCTGTAAAAACAACGCTTGCCTCTTAATAAAGTGCAATTTCGACCCCCAAAGGAAATAATCAGGCATGAATACATAAAAAGGATACCTGACTTTCTATTTAATCATGCCTCCTGATGACCCTTTGGGGTCAAAAAATTAGATTTTATAAAGGCTAATATTTTTATTATAATAAAAGACAATTACATTGACTAAAATCTTCTTTACTATTTATTTTATGAAACACAAGAGGATATCTTCTCTACAGAAATAGAACTTCCTTGGGAATTACACTGTTCTTATGAGAAATGTCCAACTGTTTTTTACAGGCAACTTGCACGCTACTGACGAGTGCAAGCCGCACGTATCTCGCGAAGTCATGTAAAATACATTATTTCTTTTCATAAAGTAACCAGTTTTTACTGCGTCCTTCCTTCTCAGCGAGGTTTTTGTTTCGTGGGCAAACAGCTTTAGAGTAACATATATCCTTATTACACACAACGTAAGCGGTTTGAAATCCCACTTGGTGCGGCCCTGTAATAGGAATTAATAACATCATATTGCTACCAGCACAGTGGTCGTTATTCTGACTTTATTGCTCATGTAATTCTCTAATCGCTAAATGATCGTCATATAAGCGTTGATTCTTTCATACGGTATACAATTACAAGCGGCTTATCTTTCATGTTAAGGCTGTATTTTATAACCATATAGGTTACATCCAGGAAACAATATCTACACACACTACATAGAAATGTATGTAAAATATTATTTTAAATCCCTGCACAACAGCAAAAGCTTGTATATAAGTAATGTACTTTATCCATGCAAACCAATACATGAATGCTAAAGCTTTTTAAATTAAAAAAAATACGTCTTTATTTCACAGACACAAAAATTAATTGTACATGCTCCATAGTTGGTGTTAAATAAAGAAGGGGAAACTTTGCAGAAATGTAATAACCCAAAAGAGAATTAGAAGAATTCATATCCTTATTTCTTCTGTCATTTTATGGAAGAAAATGACGCAAGGGGTAAGAGAAATTTACGACAGAAAAATGGGATTGAAGCTGGTGTCACATGTCTAACAAATTTCACAATCCTCTGAGATTTCTTACCCTGCATCAAAATACTGCTATTAGATTTTTAATATCATAAGCCGGCAAAATTTAACAAATCAATTGATACGAAACTTGGAAAAAATTAGCAACTTCCGCTCCGATTAATAGGCACATAATTACTAAGAAATCTTTGTGCGTTGCTTTGATCTTCTTATTTCAAATAATAAAGGATTTAAAATTAGATTTTAAACGAAATTTTGCTGTCACTCCAGAAGAAGTCACTTCAAAATCTAGTTACTACGTTTAAGAACCTTATCATGATAACCACAACAGCCGTCCTGTCTGACTGATATCACCATCTCACCACTCAGGGCAGCATAACAGACTAATACAAAATATCTGTAAATATCAGACTATCCAAGCAGAAGAGCATGATGTGTTGCTATTACAGTCTTCAAAACGTCTGAATCTGTTAATGTCTTTCACGCAATCTTTATATAAGAAGCACAGAATTAAAACACGATGGACAGATCGTCTATGGTCATCTGCTCGTCTGTCTGTCTGTCCGTCCGTCCGTCCATATGTTTAAGTTTTGAAAATATTTTACCAATGGCTATTAAATTTTGTAATGATAGTCTACCAAATAATTTATCAGTATGATATCAACCGAATGAGAATCGTCCAAACAAAACTGCTTTGCTATACCACGCTCAAATTAAGCTCATTTTTACAAATGACTTTTTTACCTATAAAAGTTTAGTACAACAGCTCACGGTGAACTTCACATACCTTTTATTAAGAAGAGACTAGTACAAGACCATACGAGGGCCAGGTAGCTCAATCGGTATAGTGACTGACTACGGGCGGACGGCCCGGGATCGAATCCCGGTGGGGAAGAGATTTTCCGCCCGTCCAGACCTGCCCTGGGGCCCACCCAGCCTCCTGTAAAATGGGTACCGGTTCTTTCCCGAGGGTAGAATGCGGCCGGGGCGTGCTGCTGACCATTCACCCCCTTCTGGTGCCGCGGCCATGAAAGAGTAGAGTTATAACTCTACCCACCCTCTGGGCCACACCGGGCCTGTGACGGGATCACTTTACATTTTACCTTTTAGTACAAGAGCATACAGTCAAATTCACATCACTTTTAAGAAAATATTAGCAAAAGAACCCGAAGTGAAATTCATGTACCTTTTACAAAGAGTTCACAATGTGCTTCATGTACCTTTTATGAAGATATTATGACAAACGTCCGCAGTGAAATTCACATACCTTTATGAAAAGATTTGTACAAAGGCCCTCAGAGCATTTCACATAACTTTTATGAAAGCTGAAATAGCACTGGTGCACTTCTGTGAAATTAAACAAATCAAATCACTTCACTTTTATCTGAAACTTTATTCAATATGGCAACAAGTTGAAAAGCAAGAAAAAAATAACCTTCGGTGAATCTGTGAATTGAGACAGACACTGATTTTACTGTGATGAACTCGGGAAAACTATGAACAATGAAAGAGATGAGCAACAGAAAAGTCACGTCTGTCAGCCATTATCCTTGCAGTGCATTAATTTTACAAATTCACTTAAAAGTCCTTATAATTTTCGTTATTTGTTTATAGGCCTGCACCAACAGCTTTCAAAAGAATTTGACTGGCATCAGTTACCCACGGTCACGAACTTCATTAAGATCAACTTCAAGCTTCTGATTTCTCAGAAACGACGCAACGTAATAGAACTTTCTACGACTTAGAAAGTAATAACTCCCACTTTTATTTTACAATCCAAATAGGCCGAATGATCTTTCAAAGCAATTTAATGCAACTCTGCTAAAGACACAGTTATTTTCATTGATATTTCCAACTTTCTCGACAGTGTTCTTCCACCTTTGAAAGAGATAACATAGCCACGTGATTTCAGGCCTCCGCCGCAGTGTAAATGAGCGCTGTATTCTTCTTTCAGTTACGCAGCGCATAACAGTAGTTTGTTACAGACGTTTCGGGACAACCTATCGATTCCTTCTTCAAGGGTAGAGCAATCCGTTGACCTTTGAAGATGGAACAGATAGTTTGTCCCTAAACGTCCGTAAGAAACTACCACTCTAAGCTGCGTATAATCCCAAAACAGGGAAAATCTCAGATAATATAGTCCTCGGTAGGCTAAAATTTCTCTGCTTCCTCTCCATCCACTTGCAGACAGCCTGTCACAGTACCCTGTCATCTGCGCCGGTAGTCTGTGTTTCTCAGGCCCAATAACGTAAGATGGATGGGGCAACACTACCCACCTCACCCTTTTGATGGCGTCGTTTGTGCTGTCACTGGTGGGTGGCCGTGTGGTCGATACACTGCCGATATATCTTGAAAGCTGTATTATATTTCGGAATGGAAGAGGCTTGACATACAAAAACATCCATCACGTGTAATATATATAGTGCGCTACTGTGATCACTTTCTCTACATTATATCTCCTGTCTCCACACCAGTGTTGCTGGACATTACTGACCCATACAATTCGTAGATAATATTGTCTCCGCATCAGTGTTGCTGGATATTACTGAACCGTACAATTCGTAGATAATATTCATTCAAATATGTTTATACGTTATTTAAAACACTTTTTTAATGTTTCTTTAATGTTTTCATCCCGATCCTGCCAACAGCCAGCCAATACAAACGCATGGCATGTACCAATTGCTGTACATACAGCCTAGTACCTCCTGATGATGAGCAGTAAGCCTGCTCGAAACACGTAGAGGTTAACTATAGAAATAAATTGAAAGTAAATAGCGCATCCTGTTGGTTCTTATTGTATGGATATTTCAAATACTTTTCCTTAATGTTCACTTATGCTGTAACACATTTCTTTCAAAACAAGCAACATTGGAAATTTTATTATTAACGGAGGATATGTCACGCAACATGACATTCGCTGTCACTAATATTAGCTTCTCTTCATCTCACTCACCAACAATGAAATTTTACCTGGAGCACTTTGCTGAATTGACAGGTGTTTAGCAAGTCACTGACCCCTGAAGAAGGAACCGATAGTTTGTCCCTCGAAACGTAGGAGAGAAATTACCTCTACTCGTCGTGTAATAACCCAGAAGAGCACACGATGCGGAATTTGCTGAGGCCATATCTACACCACTGGCTCAGACTTTTGGTACCTTGAGAAAGGATTTGCTGGATAAACACGATCGATTCTCAAAGCGGGACTCAAATTCTAACGGTATAAATGAATATTTTGCTCAATATGTGGAAGCAGGAAAAACACAGGTACAAATTGTACAACGACTTTAAAGTGGTCATGTAGCTGAAGAATATAAAACCAACTAGACGCTACTTATTATTTTATTGTACTTCTTATAGGCTCAACATGTTTCGGGCACTACTATGCCCATCATCACGAGCTCGCGACTATAATGTTGATTACCACACTGGTTGTTTCGTTCTTGGTTTGCTGTAGGTTGGAGGTTAGGTGCGGTTAGGCTAAGCACGAGTTGTGCTTTAGCCTGCAGACCGGACACTACTCCAGCCTACCCGCACCTAACTTCCAACCTACAGCAAACCAAGAACGAAACGACCAATGTGGTAATCAACATTATAGTCGAGAGCTCGTGATG
>Ga0136643_10012880_pt1 | contig 12484 bp, 7 predicted proteins | sample TergutLab28metaG_FD_96883 | JGI IMG/M metagenome (GOLD analysis project Ga0136643, IMG submission 96883) | Labiotermes labralis P1 segment gut microbial communities from Petit-Saut dam, French Guiana - Lab288 P1 (version 3) (version 3) | ecosystem: Host-associated > Arthropoda: Insects >...
GGGGAGATAACACGATAAGGGGTGTTTTAAAAGTTGAGTTGTTTTTTTAATCACACACACACCCCCGGGGGGGGGGGGGGGGGGGGGCTGCAGCGATATGAGTTCAGATAAATTTATAGACGAGGTAGTTCATGTATTTGTGAAGGTCAGTAGCACACAAAAATTATATGCATCATTATATCCAGGATGTTTGCCACAATTAATCTCCGTAACCTTTACGCTACTATTGCATCTGTATAAACGCAAAGAAACCTATGGGGAACATTATAACGAAAATTTGTCATTTTGTTTGAGTGTAAAACTTTGTTTCTTACCCTTCAACAACAACAACAACAACATGGTATGGCAGTGTGTGAAAATGGTTCCGAGTAGAATAGTTAATTGCTTTTATGAGGCAGGAAGTGACAGCAGGATGGGGAGAATTACTTAATGGAGACCTTCAGAGCCCGGAACTTCATTTCAGTCCCGTGTCTCGAACACTGCGCACAGGATCTTAATCAGAAGATGGGCGCCATGTTGATACTGATAACGGTTCTGTTTCAGACGCCGGGCTGAACGGTGACGTGAGCAACGACGAGCACAGTATCAGCAGTGACGCTGCGGCAGATCTGACGCAGGATGGCGACTCCATGGATTCCGAAAGGGAAGCCCTCAATCTGGTGAGTGGCTGAGAGTTTTCCTCCAGTTTGTTTATTTTTATTCTTTCACAAGTGGGCGTAACTGGGTGGTCGCTGGGCACTGTTGGACAAATACAAGCACTATGTATTGTGAAGCTTATGCACGCGTGCTTGTCACGCTTCTTCTGTCTTAGTTAGGTCCACAGTAGTCTGCTGCCACTCTTCGCCACAACGTCGACATTAAAGATAGGAAATTAGGGATTTCAAACACTTTTAAAGGTGTTTTATGTATATCCTTGGCAAATAAGGATTTTGGACGCTTCACTACGGCGTTTCAAGTCGACAGTCTTCTACTGTATGACTGTAGGCTTATGATATTAGTTTGGAGGACATGAGTACTGTGTTATGGTGTCAACTGGAATTGAACCGCTGAGCGTTCTGTAGAATGACCGGCTGTTGTTGTTGCACTTAGGAATCTCTGAATTAGGTACGAAATACAAACGCAATATTGCAAAGCATTTCAGAATGCATGGCCTGTGTTATGTAACTAAAAAGCTTTCTGTATTTTCCATTGAAGGTCCTTACTCACTAAATATTCCAAAAGTTATCTTTAAAGAAACTCACAGACGAGAAAGGACCGCTGGTATTGTCTTAACCAAATGTTCAAGCTGAGAAGCTGGCAGCAAATATCCCTTTCAGAAACAGAACTGTCTACAGGGCGGAAAACTTCAAAATATGTTATGATTTTACTGATTTTCAGGCTCTAAGGAAGAGTGAGAGTGTAAAAGTGACAACATTCCGCAAGGCGCATAAAGTAAAAAGCCCCTCGCTGTTCAACTTCACGCAATCAGTTTCGAATCGTATAAAATCCCCTTGCAACTCTGAGGGTTGGGACACTACTTGACTTCGTGTATAGCAGGCCGTTTCGCTCCCAGATAGTTTCGCCTTCGACGTAACATTTCAACTTCTACGGCATATCTTGCACCTTATCGCTACTCATTTATTGATCTACTCTACCGGATCTTTAAATAAATCTCTTTCCATCATCTTCATTTCTGGAGAGCGTTGTTTTGACATTCCAAGCACCGTTGTGATCAAAATATCACGACGCAGCGAAACAGGGTTGGTTATTAACACGCGGTGGAGCAGTATTTTGGGGCACTGCGCTACAGTCCGAAAGGTTCGATTCCCGATGGCGTAACTGGAATTATTTGTTGACAAAATCCAGCCAGCCGCACCGTGGCTGTAACAAAAAAGAGTGCCAGGAATATTTTTTGGAGGGTAAAGGCGGCCGATGTGTAAGGCTTAACAACCTTACCACGTTCTTGTCCCGACTGGCTCGAAATCAGGGAGTCTTAACGTCCTGGAACCCTCTGGGTTTCTAACAGGCCTCTGCAGGGATTGCTCCACCTTCACCTCTACACTAAAACACACAAAATCATGAGCACTGTCAGCGGAATTTAGCGCATGTTTTCGAAGTTGGAAGGAATAAGCGAAAGGAAAATGAGAATTCGTAAGAATTTTCAGTTGCGAAGTAGGAGATATGAAGTATTCACGGAAAACTTCCAAATATACAGATCATTGTAAATTCAGGTCATGAGAGAATCCAAAGGGACAAGCACTGTGTTTCTGTCTGTTAGTCCCACTCCTGCTTAAATCTGCTGCAAGCTTCACATCTCCATGCAGACCAATGAACTATACGTTCTATGTAATGTCAAATACAGAAACATGTGAAAGAGATGGAAGTATGGACACACGGAAGGGGAAAAGAAAAATTCTTAGGTTTGCTGATAAGGCAGAATTGTCTAGCTCATCATGTATTTTTCTCTCCCTTACCATGTCATCTCAAATAAAAGCATTGGAGAACTACGCAATGGTAGGCTATTGACATTCGGTGGGTGGGGGTTGGGGGGAGTGCCTGCAGTGGACATATGGAAATCACAGAGGCAAGTGGCGCTCTCTGGGAAGAGAAAACACAGTTTATTATTCGGTCCTCACAGTAACTAGACACGTATAACCGCCCATCTTTTTCAACAGGGTCTTCAACGAAGCATCTAATTCCGGTGAGAGGAATCTTCGAGAAAGATCTGTTAGTCGAGACATTCTCGGCGTTGGTCTCCAGAAGCGTGACAAATTGATAACCCAGCACCTCTTGTTATAACGCGGTGTTAACATTTTAAAGCCTATTGGTCACTTGACGTACCAACAGTTTGAACTTTCCAATTCGTACATTCTGCTCACATAGTGTATTGATGCGTTTAATATTTATCCCAGAACCAACAACGAATTTTTCCGTACGTAACATCAACCGGTTTCTATAACCGGGGTGAAAAGTGTTTATTGGGCGATACGAAATGGGTCTTTAAATTAAAATAGTTTATACTTCATCTTTAACGAGTTAATAATAATTTGCAAGCGTGTTTAACCCTGTAGATCACTATAAGTAGACTACCATCTTCCTTAACATTACAGAAGACTGAATTTTGCCAACATTGTTTTTTTCTGCAATGTATGTGATCTTGAACAAGAACAGCTATTATTTTCCTAAGCAACATCCAACAACTTGGTCTGTGTCATACAGACTTAACGTGACTTATAAATATTGCAAATACAACATAAATGAAATTGCTACTTGAAGGGGTTAATTACAAGGTTATGTTGGAGTGTGGATCGTTCTGACGTCGAACCCTCGATATTCATTGAATAGAACGCTAGTATTTGCGAAGAGTGAAGTGAAAACGGCAGTCTTTTCAGAAGTCGAATTCTGGAAATGCAGTCAGGTCACTGACGGACGTTTACTGGTTGGCATAGCGCTTTTGTTTTCATTTTATTTACAATAAATAGACTCAGTCATTCGCTCACTGTGTTGAGGATTGTCCTTCTTTAGAAGCTGAAATTTCTTGGATTCTAAAGAAGTTTCCGGCCTCTTATGGTGCACGGAACTTAATTACCGTCCTCGCAGGAATCAGTTCCAGGACCCTGCATGAATTAATTCAACATAGTCTCATACCAAAATCTCATACCATGCAAATGCACTTATGATCTGTTTTAATAACATTCTTAGGTCAAGAAGTTTGGGGGTTTCATCTAAAATGTTGCATACAGCACCCCCCTCCACCCCCTTTTTTTCGTTCTTCGTTCAGTTTGGTTATCCTAGAGTTACAGCAGTAGTGTACGAAATATAAAGCTCTTCACTGTGTAGTGTGTTGCTGCTTCTGTCACAAGTAGCCTCTTCTCAGACCCTCTCAATTCCCGTTCTCTCTTCAGTACAAGAAAACAAGATTTGCAGGCTTATTTCACAGTGTTAAATTCCTCAAATGTTACGTCGCAGTTTCGCAAAGTCGCCGTTCTTGTAATTACGCATTTACAAGCAGCTTTTTTCATACTTTACATGGTTTTTGACCGTCCCCATCACCAGACTTCATTCAGTTCACCAGTTACAACCATCATACGCTCAGATAAAATCACAAAGTTGTTTTATATTCTACAAAAACATTACCTTAAAAATAGTTACTCGTTCTCCCAAATTGCCATCTCAGAACCCTAAAATGTGTTCCCCCCCCCACGTTCAATGGTCCCCAGTGACGTAAGTGTCGTAAGAAGTTCCGCGAAACTCTTGCGACTAGTCCAAACGTTGAAATGCGGAGGGACAAAGAGTTGGTCTCAAAACTTTGCACTTTTCCTTTCGACGAAAATTCAGGGTCCGCTTCTGATCGAACATAAATACATTTCAGTACCGTATTTTGTCTGTTACGACATGCTACATTTCTGTTTTCCTGTCCGTGGCCCCATGTTTATAAATGTGGCGTTGATGGGGTATGATGCCCTTTGCAAATTAATTGTTGCTTTTGGTAAGCTGAACTACCCAAGGCCCTTCATCATTACTGTGAACTGTCGTTCCCCACAGGCATTGTGAATAAACCGCCTGTGTCTACTTCCGAACAATAATGCATTCAGAAGATTTTCTTGAATTGATCGAATACACATTCCAGGCCCTTTTCACTCAGACGCAGGATGTTCTCTCAGAACACAACTCGGTTGTAAATCATTCCCTGTGCAGGCCTGGACAGGCCCTTAGGGCTCCAGAATGCCGAGACTTTCAGAATTTCTATATAATCGGCATAAGAAGGTAGCAGAGTTTCCGGCCCCACGCAACGGCCACCTTTACTGGTGCTCATTTCTTTCAAAGGCTGAGTCGACCTTAAGGCCATTGTGCAACCGGAAGTCAATGCAAAATACCATGACCCCATCGGTAATCGAACACGCGACCTTCCAGCTTGTAGCGCAGTACAGAACCTGTCTTGTCATTATGCATTATTTTGTTGTTTTAATTAAATACGGACAGAGGGACGGACAGAGGGATGCAACACGTACATTTGCATGTAACTTGTGTACCGCTCTTATAACATTCTGGGTCTGCGCTGGGAGCCAAGATATTCATACAGAAAGATAAGCAGTACAGTTAATGGTGACCATCGGTTGCTTTGTTCGTTAAAATCAGAGGTATTAAACCCGCAAACTAATGTTTTTCTTTCGTCTTATCCATATTGCGCGAAATTAGCATAAAAGTGATACATTTCTTCTAGAGTCACATCTGAAATACGGGTCATATTGGACGGATCCCAACAACAGTTAAATTCTACCAGCATTTCTTGAATAGTCTGTGAGACGAAACATAATGGACGGACATGCTTGACATCTCCATTATGTGTTCAGTTATGATTGTGTACAGATCGTAGGAAGTATTAAATATAACATCTCTGTACAGATAGAAGTATATATTTTCATCGCGTAATTAATCACTATATTTTGAAGATGTATGTGGGAGAGGAAATATATTCCCACGCTTGCTTAATCCCATCATTAAGTGGTGGTTGCTTTACTTCCGGTAACCACTGGATGAAAGTGGACCGGGATAGCTCAGTCGGTATATCGTCTTGCTACGTGCTGGACTGTCCGGGGATCGAATCCGGGTGGGGGCGAGAATTTCCGCAACCGTACAGACCGAACCTGGGACCCAGCCTCCTGTAAAATGGGGACCGGGTTATTCCCGCGGGTATAGCGGCCGGGGTGTGACGTTAGCCACCCACCTCTATCTAGGGCTAAGTTAAAAAAAGAGTGTCACTATACCTCTACTGCTCCCTTGTGCCTTTATGACAGCTTATAGGGTGAAATTTACCATTTAAACACTGAGGCTGGTCGGGTCCAGAGCTATTCTGGATGCTAATATAAAAGAAAGGTTTCTTGCCCCTTCCTGAAATCATAATCTGCTTCCTCATTAGGCCACCTCGTAACCCAGATACTAAACAGGATAAACTATTATGGCTTTCTATGCATGTGTACAACTCACTCTATAGATATGTACCTGGTGTCACCGGTTTCGGACTCTACGTCCCAGTACCTTGGCTTTTTTCTTTCTTTCTTTCTTTTTTTTTAGCTTAGAGTCTTGACTTGTGCAAACTTTGAAAAATTTCCTCCATCCTCCAGCCACCGCTTTCCCTGAGCAGTCAAATTTCCCGTCTCGTGTCCCTACAGAGATGTAAGTCCATCTTGACTGAGTGACTGAATTACGTACCAAATGTCATGAATATATCTCATCGTATAAAACTGGGAGAAGCGAATAGTCGACAGAAGCGTGCAAGTGCGCGTAACGCGACCGCTACACACACGTGTCTGTCTGTCTGTCTGTCTCAGGTGATTACGGCGGAACTTTCACGTACTGAAAAATAAACGGGGAGGAAATGAGTCTTTTTTTTTAAACTGAAATTCCAAACTTTACCCGCTAACCCACCGTGCAGTCCATCAGGCATTTCTTCATTCGTAATGATGGACGAAGTTTTAAGAACAGTTTTATGAAATTATAAATTTCCTTTCAAACCAGCCGACGCCGGTATTTTTGAAGGGGGAAGAATGAAACACATAAAACAAAACAAAAAAAACACTTAACTTTGGTTTTCCAGTAACCCTTGTAGTACGAAAATGTTCGTAAATGTTACATCATCTGACGAAAATCTCGCTTGACAATCCAGATAGAGCAAGTAACCATGAACACTTTTGTGACTCCCTGACTGGCCGTTTAAGCGCAAAGTAAATTTAACTCGTATCCAGCTGTAAAAAAAGAAAAGTGTGAGTATTCGGAAACAATGGTATGAGAAAAAAAATAAGGTAAATTGCACCCCTGTACAGGCCATACGGCCAATAGAGGGAGTAGAGGTAGTTGTACTCTTTCTTCAGCACGGCACTAGAAGGGGATGAGGGGTCAGTGTCACTCCCCGGCCGCTCTTTACTCCCGGGAAAGACCCGGTACCCATTGTGCAGGAGGCTGGGTGAGCCCCAGGGCCGGTCTGGACGGGTGCGGAAAATCTCACCCCCCCACCGGAATTCGATCCCCGGACCGTCCAGCCCGTAGCCAGTCGCTATACCGACTACGCTATCCGGCCCACACAGTAGTATGAAGTGTTGTGTTAATTAGCAGATTCTCGGTTTCCATTTAACGGATTTTCATGAAATTTACTATTTGAGTAGTTTTCGAAAATCTGTCGAGAAAATTCAAGCTTCTGTGATATCGAACAAGAATAAAGGGTACTTTACATTAAGACCATATCTCGCTCATTTTTTCTAAATATGGTAAATGTTTCAGACAAAAGTTCTAGAGGAAATCAAAACACTCATTTTATAACCTTTTTTTTTTTTCGAAAATCGTGCCTTTTATGTGTTAATGTGGAAAAAGATTGTACAGCCGGACAGTCCATGGATGTCAATATGAACACGTGCGGATTGCGTGCTGGATAACTAAGGCTATAAATACACACTCAGAATATATAATACATATTGCTCGTCCACTGCAACAGTGGTTGCACAGACGCGCCTCAGTGTAACGTTATACGTACATTGCCTAGCTTCTTCTTGATTGTAAGGTCGATCTGCCAGTTGCATAAGGGAAGTAACATGCAACACAGAATTGGTGGCTGAAATGAGCATGTAGTGGTCGTACCCTGCTGTCAGGCAATGTCCGGAGGAAGCGACGAAACCACGACATACCTTACGATGATAGATCATGGGGCCGAAAATCCAGTTCAGAACCTCAAATATGAAACAAGAATACATACTAATCAACCGCATCTTTGGGTACAAGTTGGTATCTTGAAATTACATTTTCTTATTGACATGTCAACAGACACGAAAATATACAGTTTCTGGAACAGGTTAAGATAAAACCACGTGTACCATAGTGCTAATTTATATTTATTGTAATTTGACTTTGGTATAGCAACATATTCCATCTTCATACGAGAATTAACAACCTGGCAGTATCAGTGCCTTATAATATCTGGTTGCACTTTTGTTCTATAGGCAACCCAACTGATTTGCACGTTTAATGTTTTGCCTACAGGTGACGGAAGTCTCTCAGCGTAACTCCGGCGGAAGTGGTCAAGCGAACGGTACGTCGAGCTCTCCCAGCTCCGGGGTCAGTAGTCAGGTGACATCCAGTAATGGCTCCACTGCTGCAGCCGTAAGCGTCAAGACTGCACTTGCAGCCATCCAGGCTGGACAGCTGTCGCTGAACCAGGTAGCTGCGTCGCTTTAGTATCACTCTGGGAGACCGAGATTCGATAGCGGTTGAATTAGGATAATTTGCATTGCAACCTTATCTGGCAAACCCACTATGCTGTGCAGCATACACCTGGAGCTCTTTCTGTGATGGCAATGCAGCCTGAATGTGAAGCTCTGTTTAAAAACACGTGTTATTTGTACTCTTTTTATACTTCTTCATGGTAGGGTGATTAAGAACTGGAACAACTTTTTGTTTCAGTAGAATATCCAAACAGTAAGCCGGCCGGGATACCTCAGTCGGTATAGCGTCTAGCTACGGGCTGGCCGGTCCGGGGATCAAACCCCACTAGGGGGCGAGATTTTGCACATCCGTCCAGATCGGCCCTGGGAACCCACCAAGCCTCTCGTACAACGGAAACCGGGTTTATTTTCCGGGGGTAAAGCGGCCGGGACGTGGCGGTGACCGCATCCCCATCTAGCGCTGTGGTTAAAGAAAGAATAGAGCTATACCGCTAGTAACCCTCTGGGACTTTTTGGCTGTTCTAGGGTTACGTTTACCTTTTTTTATCCCTCTACACAGCATAAGATGCCCTACATTTGTATTCGGGAGATCTCGGAAAGATATCAGCTCTCCTGATTGAGGGATTTCATCGTTTTCCTCTGTCCTTCCAAGCAGCACTTCACTGAGGCTACATTCACTCCTCAATCCTTGTGAGTTATTATAACATTTGGTGTTATGTGGGTTAGTCTGAGGCGCTGACAGCATCACAAACCACGGACAGACAAACAATGACACAGAAGTGTTTTACAATTGTAGCTCAAAATTGGTTTAGTGCCACTTATCAGCGACTGATTCTTGACCACTAGTGCAACGATAGCAAATCAACAAAGAAACAAAACTGAGTTACTGTTGACATTTTTCAATCAACCACTAGTACTATCTACAAGTACATACAAAACTACATGTACTTGCACAGCCAGGAGGCGTCTCTTCCTCGCCCATGTCCTCTTTTTGAAAAATACAAGTTTACGTCCAGGCAGATATTTTAAGACGGGAGATTTTCCGGATATTTTTTCCCATCGGTCTTACCACAAAGAGAAAAATGGTAATATTAGTAGAGTAGTTCATATTTATTATGGCTGATGTGTGAATAGCTTTTATGTATGTTTGTATGCGTGTATATGTATGTATGTGTGTGTGTATGTGTGTGTGTATATGTATGTATGTGTAAGTATGTATGTGTGTATGTATGCGTGTATGTGTATGTGTGTGTATGTATGTATGTATGTATGCATGTGTGTGTGTGTATTTATGCATGTATGTATGTATGTGTGTGTATATATGTATGTGTGTATGTATGTATGTATGTGTGTATGTATGTATTTATGTATGTGTACACGTATGTATGAATGTATGATTCGAAATATCATGAAACATGCACTCCAAGTCTGAGCGTAATTAATTCCTGCCATTTCACTTTATAGTCTATGTTTGTGTTCTCGAATAATATGCTGCGACTCCATTTCATTTTGGAATGTCCTGCAGACATCTGAACATTCGTAAGCTGTATGATTCAAGGCAGTGGGGGATTAGAAGGGAGAAATTCACAAAGGTCACTTACAATTTCATTAGACTGCGCAGAAAATTCGATTACAAATGCCACATTCTTCGAACGTATTACAAAATATAACCTTGTTAATATCTGAAAAAAACAACTCTTGTTTGTACAGAATTAGGGTTTATGGACTTTGACTTTGATATGTACATTTTGTTTTGCCCAGTTGCTGCGTCAACATTGTGAGATGGATATTTCAGTAATTACGAAAAATAAATTTTATCAGTGAAGTTATATACAGCTGTCGCGTGTCATGATCCCAGTAAAGACAATTGAGATAAAATAGCGGATGGCGGAAATAATTTCTTCTAAAGAATCTGCTATTAGGCAATCCCTCGACAAGACACTATTATTACACGTTTTCATTACGTTTTAGGATCGATTTAACCGCTATCTGTTATTGTAACGTGCACACAGTACTTGTTGTTTATTGTAACGTGCACACAATACTTTTTGTTTATTGTAACGTGCACACAATACTTGTTGTTTATTGTAACGTGCACACAATACTTGTTGCTTATTTAACGTGCACACAATACTTGTTGTTTATTGTAACGTACACACAATACTTGTTGTTTATTGTAATGTGCACACAATCCTTGTTGTTCATTGTAACGTGCACACAATACTTACTGTTCATTCATTACTAGCTTCGGCAAATTGAGCGTGCCATCCTCATGTGAAAATGCTTTTCATCTAAAATATTGTATAAATTTCGAAACGCAGTATTGTGTCTTGTATTGCAGAATTAGAAACGGTATTTTGGGAAGAAAACTAGAAGTGGGAAACAGTCTGTTGTAGACTTTATGCTCTTTTTGTGGACTGTGCATCAGGAAGCTCAAACATATACCAGAAGTAGCTAATAGGCGTTTCTCGCGAATAAACCAACGCCCCTAGAGACGGGCCACAGTGAGCATTATTCACCTTACGCCAAAGAAAATTACTGCGAACATCGAAACAACCAAAAAAGCTTTCCACTTCATAATTCATAGGAAAAGGCATAACCTACAAGAGAATTTTTTATACCTCTTACGTTACTGGTTACGTTAGCCAAGATAAAGCTGAGTTCACCCTAGAACAGGCCTTGAGGCCCAGAGGGGCAGTAGTGGTACGACTCCACGCTTTCACTAACCTAGGCACTAGATTGGGATAGGTGGTCAGTGCCAAACCCCACCGCCTTCACCCCGGTAAATATAATCAGTACCCCACTGTACCGGAAGGTGGGTGGGCCCCCCGACCGGTCTCGGCAGGTTCTGAAAATCTCACACTCCACCGGGATTTGATCCGCAGCGAGTCACTATAGCGACTGAGCTAACCCGGCCCAGTACGTGAGCCACGATACCATTCCTAATTCTGTGATTCAGAGCAAAGTATTGAGTTTCAAATTTATTTTTAAGATGACGATGGCGAAACCCCAATTACCACAACTAGTGGCGAACATATGCTGCATTGTGTGTGACAACATAAATCAATTATCTAATTCGCTCTCTCTTAACCATTTTGTATACGGTAGCATTTTAAAATTTAATTTCATATCTCGCTACAAACCAAAGGGCGTGTCATTCTAAAAGCGTGTTCATGTCGGTAGTGTGGTGCATGGAATATCATCCTGCTGAAAACTTACACACGTCATATGCATATTTATGACCACATAAACACCAAGACATTGATTTGAGATGTCTCTGTCATGATCCAGGAAACAATTTATATCTTCTGCAGCCTGGCTACAAAGTCTCTGTGTGATGGTTCACATTCTGCAAATTGGTCACATAGCTTGACTACAAAGAATGCAAGAACAAAATCAGAAGCAATAATTCGCTGGCCGCCTGTATTGCAAATATGACGAGTGGTAGTCGCAGATTGTGGTGTTGTAACGTAGTACACGTGTTTAATGATCTAATGAGACCAGACGACGTCTGGAATATCTAAGTCACAGCGAAGTAGCTACCGGCAGCAAAACAGTTCCACCCTACAGCGTTCTTGCACTAGCCTACCTGCTGCCTGCACGCATGGACAGGCGACCAGATGTTCTTTGTTGCACGGGCATATTGCCTGTTACATGTAACTTTTGAAATCAGTGTTTTTTAGACGCGTTCGCAAAACTGCGAAAAGCGACCATTAGCTTTGTCATGTCTGTCCCTCCGTCTGTCTGTCCGCACGGAACAATTCGTCTCTCATTGGGCAGATTTTCAGCAAATTTTGTATGTCATGATTTTTTTTTAAAAACTGTCGAGAAAATTCAAGTTTCATTAAAACCAGACAATAATAACGGTACTTTATTGGAAAACATATGTACATTTGTGATAATATCTTGCTGAATTATTCTTAGAATGAGAAAATTTCGGGCAAAAAAGTGTAGAGAAAATCAAAACACATTTTATGCTCAGGTACTTTTTCCGAAAATCGCGCCGTTTATGAGGTAATATGGAAAAATATGGTACAGCCGGACGGACCACAGACGGCAATATCATAAGGCGCAGAAAAGATGCAAGAATACGGACAGAGACACAGGCACACGTTCATGATACTTAATACCTACTGCTCTTCAACGACCAAAATGATTAAACGAACGCACCTCGGTGTTGGTTATACTTCATCGCCTGTCTTTTTTTGGGGGGGGGGGGGGGATAACAGAAAAGACGTAGTTGTGCCCCCAATTATTAGTTTACAAAACCAATATAGATTCCAAAATATTAA
>Ga0136643_10012882_pt1 | contig 12483 bp, 3 predicted proteins | sample TergutLab28metaG_FD_96883 | JGI IMG/M metagenome (GOLD analysis project Ga0136643, IMG submission 96883) | Labiotermes labralis P1 segment gut microbial communities from Petit-Saut dam, French Guiana - Lab288 P1 (version 3) (version 3) | ecosystem: Host-associated > Arthropoda: Insects >...
GTTGTTTTTTATTGTGTTATGGGTTTTTTATCTGCGTTGTGTTGAAATTTTTTTTTTTTTTTACCGCTCTCCCCCCCCCTTTTAAGAGAATCGTTGCAGTGGTTGTGAAATTAAAACTGAAGAACAATGATATACCTCTTTGTCTGTCTGCATGTCTGTACCAAAACCACATACCTGTCTCTTCTGTACATGCAGCTTGTATGGCAAACCATAAAATGACAAAATATGAATATCTAACATGTATAATTTCTTTTGTTGCATGCATTGTGTCTTGTTTGTGTAATCAATATAAGAAAGTATGCTGGAGCAGTGTAATGACTAGTTACTGTAAGGATTTAATTATCGTATCTGTGCTAAATTGGGATAAGGACAGCATTTTTGAAGTTTTCTTTGTAAGCTGGACTCAGTATAGTAAAGTATGTATTTCAAGAACTATGTGGTGCATATTTCTGCACTTGCGTTCATGAAATCCAGCCGTTCGTTTTTGAGTTAACGTGATGTCTCTTTAGGATTATGGCACCAATACTGTTAAAATCCAGTGTGCCTGTCATACCTGTTAGTGTTACTACAGACGCCAGATATCCTGCTGTGTGTTTGCGCATGAACGTGCTGTAGATGGAACAGTGTGAAGAATGACAGTTCTTATGCGGTGACCAGATTTCGTGGGTAAAGAGAGGAAGCTGTGCAAAACATTGTCATGTACTTACTCCTTTTTGATATCTGTTTTGGTTGTAGCAGATCTCTGACACTTGGCTAACTTTAGTACAGGGAAATTATTTTTCCGACCACTTGCATCACTCTTGTATCGGACTTATGCGTGAGGGCAGGCACCGCAGCGTTCGTCACCATTCCAGTTTGCCTAGAGGCGGGATCCGCGTGTTTTCGTTCAGTATGCAGTCAATGTTACGTTATTACTCACTTAAATAACGCGCTGAAAATGTTATTCTTCGGCTCGCAGACATGGGTCATATCGAACAAACGCGTTCGTAGCACGTCGGAAGTTGGTAGAGTAAGCGCCGATGCGAGGCGACAGTTGTCGGATAAAATAATGGCCCTAAACGCTTGGATTTGGAGTACTTACGTTTTCTAGTTGCAGCGAGCCTTTAGTTTGCTAAGAAATATATTATTGGAGAAGATGGGGGTTTTTATATAGCCCGTCTCAGGACAGAGACAGACTACAGCAAGGAAGTAAAGGAATATTAACCCCATACTTGTGGCACCAATACTTGCGCATGCCCGCAATCTTCAGGCAGAAAATAAGCGATTTCTTGCCTTCTCTCTCCCTGTTCGGATGCGCATGTACTGAGCATGATGTTCATACATAATATTAGAAAATGCCGTGGGAAAATAAAAAGACTCAGATTCCTGTTTTTCCTAGTCAAAGTCGAGCTACGCACAGACATTTCCCGAACGGAGTCTGTACATAGAAATTGGCGCAGCTGTGTGGTAGCAGCGGAGATGCGATTGTTGTGTTTTGACCACGAGCCCCCATTCACGACAAACGTTTTATTTGTAGAGTCGACGTAGCTCTTCCATATTGTCGCGGGAGTTGCCTGTCGCGGCTGTTACGATCTGAAAGACAAATAGCCTCCGTTCCGATGTACAATGCAAGTAACACTGACTTTTGGGCGTCGCAAACTAAATCGTAGTTCCATGAAACGTGCACCATTATTTTTGAAATGGTAAGCCATATCTTTCCTTCTTATAACGATTCAGTTGATACAACACTCACCGGCGTCCCTAGAGCAAATGCTGACATAGTTTCAAAAAGCTGAGGGACTTGGTTGCTGATTGTCTGAAGTACGTAAGAATGAAATAAAAAAAAAGAGGATGTTTCTCAGTGTAATAAAAAAAATCGTCTTGACGTCAGTTACCCGTAAAAGAGGAAATATCTTTGGGGGGGGGGGGGAAGAGGGCGGCTGGCTGTCCTATTATCCATACCAAAAGCGGATCGAGCCTTGTACCAGCCGTGTATTAAGGAGCTATGCATCGTTATGGTATGAATTATGAAGTCAGGTGTGAAAACCCTTTCGAGGGTATTGACCATTCACATCGTTTAGTAGGAGCGATATGATGAATTGTTATTTTCATTATATTGTATTGCCGTGCGTAATTCTCATCCCCGCCGCACAACACTTGTGCACTTGTAGTACCATGTATCGATACTTGTTTTAGGTTTGGAACCCATAATCCTTTTCCAAACTGTTCGTCGTATTAGCGTTTTCCACCTTGATTGTCCAGCTGAAGGCAGAGTGGTTGTCCATGGCCCGGCGCGGCTGGCAGTTCCTGCTTGTCTCCCTCTCTTTCTCGCCTTCATTTCTGTGCGGGGTGCGACGCCAGTTGGTTCAGTCTGCAGCCTGACATCGGCAGGAGTGTGGTACGTTGCATGCTGCCTGCTGGCAGGTTTGCCACAATAGGCAAGCTGTGTCCGCCATCTTCTATAGGGCTTATCACTCGCTACCTTATTACGGTGCAAGTGGATTACTGGCCAAGTGTTGCTTCAAGTGGTGGTGATATATGCGAATATTAAACCACAAGTGTTTGTTCAATTCTTCAAGAATCTTTGTATTTACAAAAATGTGCGTTGCAAGTGCTTAGTGTTGAAGGAGTTTCGTTAGAGGATAATCATGCAGTAACTTACAAGAAGATGCTTGATTCAGCGTGCTATGTGATCCTTGTCGACACGCAGTACAGAGAACCAGTGGTTAGCTGACAAATTATTACAGTAAGTTGCTAATAGTGTACGTCGTTGTGTTCAGAGTTATGAATAAGCTTTTAAGATAAAGTGAGGCCGTTTTCCTGTAGATTTCGCTTGTTGGCTTCTACTTGGTGCTGCAGGTGGACTTTATTGTCGAAAGTAGCTGTCGATTTTTATTCCGTAATACTGTCGATGTAGCTTTGAAGCGTGAAATAATACAACGTTTCAAGCCTGCTGCGCAGCACATTGTAAAGTTAAAGCGTCGTGCCTTATGCACCTAGCATGATATCGCATTAAAGACTGCGAAAAATACATGTCTGCATGACCCAGCTGAGTTGATTGTAATTTTGAGACATTGCTGAAGTTAGCCATCTATATGAGTAGACAACTCCCAGTGCGGAATGTACCGTATTTATTGTCCTCTTGTTGATATGGCCGGATGGTAGAGGTAGTATATTCAGAGTGCGCTCAAGGGAAGAACTGTTTGCGAGCACATGGGAACACGTGCTGCAAATATGTATTGATAACAGTTATAACATGGAATAGTCAGCAGTACTGTTTAAATCCTGATAACTTCCAGGCCGTTGTTGTTTGTGTCGTAAAGTGCTTGGGTAATACATGAAAGAGAGGGCTTTGGTTTTAGCCTTCGTGTGTTAACACGATAAGGTTGGCCTTCGATGAATGAGTTGGGCCTGGCACAAGCTTGTAGGCACGGTTATGTCGTTGCGCAGATTAACCACTGCTACTGAACTGCATTCTTGACTGACTGTAGAACAGGGCTGGCGAACCTTTTTGAGGGCGCGTGCCCAAATTGTGTACGAATTTCGAAGAAATTCTGCTGCGTGCCCATGGGAATTTTGAAGAGCCCAATAAGGTCTTGGAGCCGTACATAATTATTATTGCGTTACTTTTACAGTTACATTGTATAATTAGCTAAGATTATTATATTTCTAAGTAACGCCTTCCCGAGGAATGCGATAAGGAAGAAAATTTGGAAGTAACTGGTGTCGGTACTACTTCCCGGAAAAAAAAAAAAGACTAAAACGTTTCGTCCAATGTCACGTATTTACCCCAGTCACCGATAGGCCTGCCCCCCAAAGATAAATAGCCCGTCAACCCTTCGCATCGCTCCCGATTTGTGTAAAAATGTTTCACTCGAGGGCAGTATTATTTGCTAGCAACGGTAATTCGTATAAAGTTTCTACGCATTCAGATATGTATACTCACACATATTCTTAAGAACATAGAGACGCAGGTCGGGGAGAAAAAATTAGGATAGTAGTGAGTGCTACGTGCCAAGAACTTTCCGCGTGCCATAGTTGCGTCAGCCCAGCTGTAGACGTTATACACCAGATTGGGTAAGAGAGAAGACGACATTGGTCATTGAATATCGTCACGGACATTTTGTTAGCTGTAGGAAAGAACGGCTGGTTTGTTTAGCTACGAAGTATATATATATATATATAAAGGCAACGTGATCCCGTTACAGGTCCGGTGTGGCCCAGAGGGTGGGTAGAGGTATAGCTCTACTCTTCCATGACCGCGGCACTAGAAGGGGGTGAGTGGTCAGCAGCACGCCCCGGCCTCTACTCCTGGGAAAGACCCGGTACCCATTGTACAGGAGGCTGGGTGGGCTCCAGGGCAGGTCTGGACGGGCGGAAAATCTCGTCCCCGCCGGGATTCGATCCCGGACCGTCCAGCCCGTAGTCAGTCGCTATACCGACTGAGCTACTCGGCCCATATATATATATATGTAGATAGAGTTCAACGTTCACTGATGTGGATGTCAAACATGGGGTCGTGTACTTTGGTACAAAGTTATGCAATGATCATGATGTCAGTGGCTTTATTTCTTGCAGCAGTGTGAGTACAGTATGGCACGCAGTAAGATAAGAGTTTTTTTGGGCGATTCGCCACCATATCGGGCTCGTTAGACGGCATTAACCATGAATTTTACCTAAAAGTAATTTATGGAAATGTCACATTTTAGTAGTTGACGTACGGACGGTTGTAGTTATTAAGCTAATGATCAGTCACCGGGTCCCAGGTTTTGCTTGCCGATTTCGCACAATGTACTCCCTGGAGCAAAAGGGCTCCCCGGATCTGTACTATAATAACGGATTTTAATTTTACTGTGTAAGAGTTCTTGCAAGAAATTCGAAGTTGCCTTTAATTGTGCAACACAACGACATTGAAATGGCGTTGCTCTGCTATGTATATGGAGCAATTGTGATGCAGTAGTTTGAAAAAAGAGAAGCAAATGCATCAGTTCTTATAATAAAACCAACTAGATGCACTAATTTTTCAAATTTGTTTTTTTTTATTATCTATTTATTGTTCCGTCCTGATCCTGCTCGCAAGCTGTCAGCAAGCCTGTGTGACATATACCATTGCTGTGCGTACAGTGAAAAACTCCTGATGATGGACAGAGGAACTGTCCGAAACATGTAGATTTTTATTCCAAAAATAAGTTTGAGGAATTAGTGCATCTAGTTGGTTTTATTATAAGAATTTATCACAATCCACTGTCACCTGAACGTCAAATTCGAAATGAATCAGATTATGTAGTTATGAATTGCAGTAACAAACTTCGTTTTAAGCTGAAGAATGCAGTGTGATTACGTTTTTCCTCTGCGTCCTGTCGATTGAAGTAGCGCGTTTCACCACATTTAGTGTTTAGTGTGGCCTGTGCATTTTATTGTTTGCAGATTCGTCACGTTTTATTAAAACCGAAATTAGTACGTAGTAGATAAGTTTTGAGAATCACTGTTGTACTGGATTTCTCTATTTTGAATTGCAGGAGCTTGTTGGTTGTTGGTGGGTATCGCATATGTAGGATCCAGCTGTAGAAAGAAAACAGTGGGGTTGTGCATTATGGCGTTTGTAATGTGCCTGTAAAAGCAGCTGGCGTAGACTAAAGTTTAATGCATACGCCGGCCTTACGCAGCGTCATATAATGAGCCGTAGTAGGAGGCGGACATTGATATCCCTCACAGTTTGTAACGACAGGATCGGCGACGAGGTGATGACAGCAACCGCCTTCGAATGGTAGAAGATGAAATAACTAATCAGAATTGCGGAAAGATGATGTGCTTACTGTGAATAAAAAATAAGGCTCTTCGTACAAATATTACCCACAGAATGTATTTTCGATTGAACTTCTACTGCCGGAAGACTATCGCGTATAAACGTAAAGCTAGGTAAAGTGAGAGAGAAAAAACCAAGAAGATGCAACAGTTAGATGTCTATTATCAACACCTTCTCAACATGTTTCGGGCATCAGTATGTCCATCTTCAGGAGAACAAGACGTATGTTACTGCACGTGGTGTGCTGCGCTGGTTCTGCTGGATGTGATTGGTAGCGGTTGTGGGGCGCTGCGTTGTAGGGTGCGAGCACTGTGAAGGTTACTGTTGCCAGCGCAGCACACCACGTGCAGTAACATACGTCTTGTTCTCCTGAAGATGGGCATATTGATGCCCGAAACATGTTGAGAAAGTGTTGATAATAAACATCTAACTGTTGCATCTTGTTGGTTTTTTCTCTCTCACTTTACAATTTGCTCACGATGCATGGTCACAGAAACCTAAAACGTAAAGCTAGGCTTTCAGCGAACGACAGAGTCATTTAGGCTTAAAATTTGTTTCCGTGGAATATTTATCCACGTGATAGATTGAAAGTATTGGCGGTCGTTGGTGCGCATATTGAGTCGTGGGTGGTGCTACGATGTTTGACCCATTTAATTTGCGCTCACGTGCCCCTAAGCTGCCGTCGTAATTGCGTGGTGCACAAATGCGTATCGTACAATAATCCCGTTGTTCGCCGGGTAGTTATTTTGTTAAAGGTCGAAGTTAAACTGAAATTTTACCTGTTTCTTGTGGATGGGTTTGTACTGTGGCAGGTTGTGTTGCGAACAAGCGTTGGATCTTCGGTGTTGTATAAACAGCGGAGAATTTCTCGGCTATGCAAGCAAGTCTTTGTGTCTCAAGGACTCTGCAGCATGGAGTTAGTAATGATTGCTAATTGCTTACGGACGTAACGTAGCCATCACGTGTCATACAGCGTATTTTTTTTTTTGAGTTGCAAGTTTGGGTCAGCGGTCTTAACCAATGTGTAGTTTTTACCAGAACGGAAGAACTCTGATTTCTGCAGATGTGTTCAGCAGATTAAAAGCTAACTTGGAAACTACGAACACCAACAGGTGTTGTCGTAACTTTGGTTTTGCCAATTTTGAGTAAAGAGATAAACCTTAACCAAAGGCAAGCTAGTATTATTTTGTCTAAGTCGATTCCTGTCCTCATGCCGACTGTTTGCGTTGGAACATTGGTGGTATAGAACACGCCACCATTAGAACATTGGTGGTATGGAACACGCAACCATACCTGTTTTGAGTAACGTGGTTCCTCTGAACAACCAGTATAATGGATCAACCTCAGTTTTGTCGAACTTACGTGACTGACCGTAAAGCCTTGGTTTGCAGCAAACACACAATGATCGTTGCGCGAGCGTGATGCGGCATGCAGAAGTCTGGGCTGTAGTTCGGAAGCGGACTGGTTTCAAAACGTCACGCGAATGAGTATCGCGCAGGGACAGTGCACAGGTGCCGTGTGACAGCGGCATCTGAATCTTGACTTCGGCGCGACACGTAGAAGTATTGTACAGCAACCTGGCGGAGTTCGTGTTTTAGTGTTTTTGTATTTTTGGTATGAGTTCTTTCTCGTTTATATAGTATGAGCTTTAAAGATGAATTAGATTACAAAATGAATAGACAGGAAAATGTCTTTCGAAACCCCGAAGTATTCACTGTATTTCACCCCACTGCCCATGACATATCTTCCTATCAACTGGAGTAGTATCCTTCGACCTTTCTTTTACGGAAAATGTCCATTGCTCTCTTACTCATACGGTAAACCAATAAATCGTCATATTCCTCTTCTTTAAGTATTATGACAGCCAAGAGTTTCTCCGTCTTCACTCTTTAACAACCACGCGATAGCTTCCTACATCCCGCCCTTAAAAACCATCGCCCTGTGTTACGCAGGCGTCATTTCACCTTGTACCATGCTCGCGCAAGGGTTACTGCACGGCTATTAATCACGGAACAGCGATTGAAGTAACACTTCCCACCAAATACGTGAAGAATGACTGGTAATGTGATGGATAGTTATCATCCCGATTGGCTGTGTTGATTTTCGCAGCGAACGCACGATAGTGTTAAAATGGGAATGGTACCGAGAAGGATGTTGTCTTCTTTATGAGTAGTTTTGCGAAACAAGGAAGAATACACTTGCTTTATTTAGTATTGTGGACTGTATCAGTGTGAAAGTTTCCTGTTCGAACGTTACCATACACCGAGTGACTTGCTCCAGGAAAACGAACGATTTGACTGAATGTGCGTGGTTTTTCTTTCATTTTACGTGTTGTGGAAGCTAACCTGAGTAATTTGTGGTCAGTTGGTGCACTCGAACAGAGTGTACGGTTAGGCGAGTAGCCTGTCCCTTGCTTGGAAAGAACATTTATTGAGTGACTGTTGGCTTATGCTTTGCTTGGTTCTTAGTAAGCACCATGTCAACATTGGATATACTGTATATATATTCTTAATTTGTATGAATTTAATTTCACTTGTAGCATGTTGTGTTTCTGATTACTAGCAGTCTTTTTTTATTTCATATAACGCCTTGCTTCTCAGTGTCTTTTAGCTCACGGAGCCTTAAAAATTTTACAGAACTTATTGGAAATCCCTGCATGTCCACAGTAAGGTAAAGGTAAGGCAAATTTACCCTAGAACGGGACACGAAGGCCCAGAAGGGGAGTAGAATTATAGCTCTACTCTTCCTTTAACCTCGGCACGTGATGGGGGTGAGTGGTCAACGCCACGCCGTGGCCACGTTACCCCCGGGAAAGAGACCTGGTACTCATTGTATAGGAGGTTGCGTGGAATCCCAGGGCCGGTCTGGACGGGTGCAGAAAATCTCGTGCTCACCGGAATTCGAGCCCGGACCGCCCAGCCCGTAGCTCGTCGCTTCAAATATGAAATTAAATACCAGCATTTGGTTATCTTTTATGTCCATTACGTGTAAAATATCAATGGCTGACCTCCAACTAATCGATAACCTTATCGTTTCGCCAGACACGGCAAGGTCTGCTCACCTGAATTGACTACGGAATTAGGAAGCTTCTGGATTGAAGCAGCGACTGATTGTTCGCATTATATCAGTGACGGGATGATAGCGTCGGATGTCTCTACACGAATTTTAATTTATACTTACAACTTTAGGATCGCCAGTAAAATTCTTCTGCCGTTACGCATTGTCGTCTCTCAGAACCTCTGACACCCCTTCGCGGAAGGGTTCCGCGGAACCCAGTTTGAGGAACACTCGTAAAACTGGTTGCGTGCTATTGAAGGAAAGATGGAGGGAAGGATAGAAGTGACGGGAAGACGAAGAAGATGGGGAGAGTCTACGGGATAACCTCAAGGAAAAGGAGGATACTGAAAATTGAAAGAGGAAGCACTAGATCGCACTCTGTGGAAAACTCGCTTTTAGAGAGAGTATGGACCTGACGTGAGACAGTCTGCACTTGCCGTTGGTTACATCTTCCGGGACACGTTGGGTGTTAATAGCAGATTGTTACATAAAGTGAAAAGGTAAAGCACCACCTTAGAACAGGCCATGAAGGTCCACAGGAGTAGAAGAATAGGTCGGTAACCTCAGCGATAAATGGGGATGGGTGGTCAACCCCACGCCTATATAATCTGAAAATAGAAGTGTATTTTACCTGGCACCCATCCCTTACTTTGAGCGGTTTAGTACTTGCGGGATCGACCCAAGAATGAAAATATATGAATCGGACCCTTCAGTGGATAGGAGCATCAGAAAGGTTCGACAGCTTGAACAAGGCTTCGAGCCATGCCGCATGATGTTGAAGTTGTGTTGGGGCGAGAGGGGGGTGGGGGCGGCGGCCGTATGTATTATCAAAGTGTTTCTGCAGAAAAAAGAAAACGAAAAGAGTACAACTTTGTTTTGTGGGGAGACTAGTTATTTGCGGATTTTCGCTCTTCGCGGCGTTATGGAACCCACCACTGTGAATAGCGAGGATTGAGTGTACAGGTGTTTTGAGAGTAACTCACCAGGGTATAACAGTGTCGAATTAACAGTATTACAGTCCATGTAGTTCTAAAGATGGAGGCAGAAGTTTTTCCACAACATTGATATCGTCGTACAAGATTATACGGCGTCATATTCCAGAAGAAAGTACTCTTTGCCGCCATAATAACTTCGTATCATAATTTCTTGTGTGTACTAAATTTTTGCTAGAAATCGTCACTATTTTGTCCGTATCAGTAATGCAAGTGAATTTTATTTATTTCTGATGTGAGTAACAAGGACGTTAAATTAAAACATTTGTTCAGTGATAGTGATTTGTGGGACGACGGTTAACATTTCGGGATGGAGACGAGGTTTTGTAAATTTCGTCGGCTGTGGCTTTTCGTGCCTATTGGAAAGTGCGGTCGGAAAGTCGGTAGGGTACGAAAAATCAGCCGCTTTGTTAGGACTTAACGCCCCATTTTCTGGCTGCAGTTGTGCAGTTTATTCAGACTATGCCTTTCTAGGGAAGCTAATGCAATCTTACCCTCCCCTTGTCGTTAGTAGTGTATACTAAATACGAGGGCTGGAAATGGACAAGTCCGAACAAGAGACTATGAAATAAGAATACATTGGCGTTACACCTCAGGTTTAAAAAGTACGTACATATATGCAGTATAATGGAACTGTTTTTGAATGATTACTTTCCTTTGAATGAAGGAATGCGCATTTGACAGCTATGAATGAGCACGGGAAGGCAGTTCCTTTTGGGCAGTCTAGTGTTTGAGGTCCCACACGCTTTCATTTGAAGAGGACCAAGTTATGCAACAGTTATTCTGGTTTCGTGTGCAACTGGGCATAAGGGATTTACCGTATGTCAAGAGTATGTTACAGTTGTGAAAGCAGTTTTGCAAGCGTGCACAATAAGAAAGAAGTAGAGAATCGCTCATTTATATACACCGTGTGAACGGACGTAACATAGGGCATACTCGCGCGCCATCTAATGCATCCCTGGACGTCACTCACAAACCCAACGTTAATGCTTCCATTGCTCACTGTCGCACTGCTGCCATCAGGTGGTTCGGAATTTTCATTTGTTTTCCATGTACACCCAACCAAGGAAGGCCTGGTTGTGACGTCATGAACGACGCCGTGTCGTAACCATGGAAACCTATTAACCGTGGAATCCAGCGTGACTTACTCACCACCGAAACCTGGTTGTGATGTCACTCACAAACCAATATCTGTCAACCATGGCCTACTGCCTGTGACCCACTCAATCACTTCAAGGTTGTAGGTTATGATGTATTTCACAGTGACTTGCATTTCAGCCAGTTCCTTTAGTGTAGGCCTACGGGTGGAATGACCGCCGGGAATACAGCTGGAAGCCGATAATTTACACGTACGTGCTCGAGTCACGATTACGCTGATATGCACGCATTGAACTTGACAAGTTCTTTTAAGACGGTGTGATATTGTTACTTTGCGACGAGCTTGCATTTGCGATTCCTTTGCGTAGTTTCTTGTAGAGTTAGAAGCAGCAGTAGTAGTAGTAGTAGTAGTAGTAATGTGGACTTAACTCGTATTGCAGGTATTTTATGCCTTGCTTGTAACTAACAAGTTTTGTTGTCCATAGAGACGTCAACCCAACAAACACTTCTTTGGTGAGGCTAATTTGTGACCCATAATGAATGTTGTGACACATATCGCTTTGAAAGGTAACGGAAGGGAGACCGTCGTGACCATGTTTCCATATTACTTTCCTTAAGCACTTCGAGTTAATTGGCTGGAAGTTGTTTTTCGGCCAATTTTTTAATCACATTGGTTACTGAGACGGAAGTTGTATCCATGATGCTGTAGTCCGAGAATTGTCAGTTATACATTGCGTTATTAAGTCCAGACATACATATCATTTGCTGTCGATTGTACACGTTTTAGACCGTTGCTAAATTTGACTTAGGGACTGCGGTGTGCACGCCGGGCAGTGGTGTTTACTGTCAGCCCCTGGCTCCAAGCTATTTTAAGCCGTCCTCGGTAACTTGTTTAGGTGACAAACTCATGGAATAGCACTTGATTGCGAAGGAAAGGTACATTAGAAGTTACAGTACTTGTTGGAAGAGATATGTATTGTCTGTGATGTGAAATTTATCGTCACATATTTTTGTACTATTGTTGCTGTCCCTGGTAGATTACGTGAAGATTTTCTTTTACACATACAACGCGCTGTTTGCTAGAGTTCTGCAATATCCTGGGCCTGATGGCACAGATAATTTTCGGGTTCGCACCTGTTTTGGAATTTACTAATCAAATGATAAAAACATTTCAAGTGTTCCTTGGCTATTTGGTGTTTGCAAAGATAAAGTTACTTGTATTCGCTTTCGTTTCGGGTTTCGTGACAAAGGGGGCTAACAGCATAGAGAGATGTAACTACCGTGTGCTTTGCAAATTTACCATCAAGCTACACGATGGGACCGCACGTGCACCTAATTTTGTAAGTTGAGAATTTATTTAATGAAAATGCTTTGGCATATTGGATTCGGCTGGGCACCAGCAACACAGGCTTTTTTTTTTTGGGGGGGGGGGGGGGGTTAATTTTTTTTTTTTCCCAACATTCCCCGTTTTTTCTTCGCCGGTTACCTATTTTCGTTCCTTTCTTTTTGCACCCTCCCTCAAAACACCCACCTTTCCCCCCCCTCCCTAGA
>Ga0136643_10012885_pt1 | contig 12482 bp, 7 predicted proteins | sample TergutLab28metaG_FD_96883 | JGI IMG/M metagenome (GOLD analysis project Ga0136643, IMG submission 96883) | Labiotermes labralis P1 segment gut microbial communities from Petit-Saut dam, French Guiana - Lab288 P1 (version 3) (version 3) | ecosystem: Host-associated > Arthropoda: Insects >...
GTCTGGAACGGGGTCCACTCAGCCTCGTGAGCCTCGTGAGGTCAATCGAGGAGCTACTTGAATGAAAAAAGTAGCGGCTCCAGGTCTAGAAAACAGAGATTAACGGCTGTGGGGACCCGTTGCTTTGACCACGTGACACCCCTCTACCCGCAAAAGTTGGCACTAACTTCGCCGACCGGCGGCGGCCGCTCTGTCGGTATAGTTCGCGTGCGGACTAAGACCACGGAGTTTAGTTTAGTTTATGTTCGTGTGTTAATGTAGGCTTCAACTACGGATATGTGAGGGTGTTTACTAAGATCTTAAACTATACTCTAATTACTGTTTTATATTATTAATTTACGGACATTTTTTAACCAGGAACTTTACTCTTTCCAAAACACGTATTTCGGTGAATGAGCGACAGCATCAATTACATTCGGCATAAGCATAGGTGTTTATTTGGAAGGGGAACCAATGATGTACTTGTTCGGGAAACCTTTTATCTAAGAACTGTCGTAAGATATAAGGTTTTGATTAAAGGCAAGCTTATCAACGGCTCTAATGTTCGCATTTTGGGAATGAATAAATTCAGCACAAATGTGTGGTGTGGGTAGTTAAGTATGTGTTGTTTTTTTGTGAAGTTCTGCTGCTCATTTTGGTATCCGGATCTCGTAACTGCTGGCTCGATTTATGAACTTTTTAAATTAATTATAAACTTATTCAGCCTTTGTATTTTTGACCAATTTTTTTTATTATACCAACAAATTCACCATATCAAATACGTATAAATAATCAAGATTATTGCGACATGTTTCGAGAAAATTATACCACCACCAGGGAATACGATTTGCCATTGTTAGAACCAAATGCAAGTGTATTTATAATATTTCATAACCTGTGTTTGTAGACTATTTGGGCGTAATTTTATGAGTTCAAAACGCTGTATTTATCTACTACTACTACTACTACTACTACTACTACTACTACTACTACTACTACTGCTGCAGTTTATAAAATATTAGAAACAATTTGCAGTTGGTTTTAACTTTCGAAAATTCTACTCCCCGATGATGATATATTTTTACCGAAAAATGTCGGAGAAGTGTCATGATTATTTATATATATGTAATGTGGTGCATTTGTTGAAGTAATAAAAGAAAAAACTCCTTAATTTAAATATAAAGTTCATTATCAAGTGGATGTTGTTGTTTGTCTTGGCGGTAGCTATTCCTAACCAAAAAATACATTCCATTACTAAAGATTTTTAAAGTGTTTTAATTTATTTTCCTTGGTTTGTCCCCAGCGTTTATTTGGACACACTGAGGAAATCTCTGCAAAATATTTAGGCAGCTTTAGTGCCTTTCGAAATGTACATGATACGAAGTTTTCCTTTAACGTAGAATAACGTGGAATGAGACTGGACATTTACCAAACTCAGTTTTCTTAGTAATTAACCAACTTAATGCACAAATTCTTGTTTTATAATAATTTTAATTTATGCCTCTACATGTTTCGAGCACTATGTGCAAGAAAGATGTAGAAGCATATAATAAACTTATTATAAAACAAGAATTTGTGCATTAAGTTGGTTAATTATTAAGATTATACTGAAATCCACAGTCAGCCAAACATCAAAACTCAGTTTTGTTTCTTCCATAAGCATAATCTCACAGGCAGGCTTCAAAGTAAGGTCTCCTGCTCACCAGAGCAGAGTTGGTTTCTTGCATTGGCTAGCAGTAATTTGCAGTAGTTATTTAATAAATAATTCGAGTTTGTCTATGAGAAAGGATGCGGCAGTTACCAAGGTACCAATGTGTGTGTGTGTGTGTGTGTGTGTACAGGGTATACGCAAAAAAATGGTACGGTTTCAAAAGTTAACAAAAAATTTATTTCTCACCTTACACGGGCACAACTTACACCGTCAGCAGCAACAACTGTCCAAGTTTCTCATGCGCTACAAGCAGTTTGCTTCACATGCATACTGCGGGTCCGCGGGGCCAGTATCCAAGATGGCGTCGCAGCAGGAAAAGGCTTTCTGTGTGCTCCGTTTAGAGGTTTCCAGATCTGTGCTTACAGTGCAGCGTGAGTTTCGTGCACGGTTTAGAAAAGACGCACCTGGCAGGTGCAAACAGAAAGCTTTTTCCTGCTGCGACGCCTTCTTGGAATCTGGCCCTGCAGCCCCGCAGTAAGCATGAGAAGCGAACTGCTGGTAGCGCATGAGAAACTTGGACAGATGCCGCTGCTGACGGTGTACATTGTGCCCGTGTAAGGTGAGAAACAAATTTCTTGTTAACTTCTGAAATCGCACCATTCTTTTGTGTACACCCTGCATATATATATAGCGAGAAAGAGAGACTTTTTAATTTCATTTACATAATAAAATTTGTGTTAGACTGAAAAGTTGTATATATTCTATTAATTATTGAAAACACAACGGGGATGCCTCACACGAAAAAGACTTTGTATGAAACTGCGGCCGAGCAATTTGCCTCTAGCCGTAAGGTTTCGCACTTAAATTCGAGAGGTGGCCGGTTCATGTCTGGGCTGGGAAACCGGTAATCCAGATTTGGGTTTTTATCGTGATACTTCTTACATCGTCCGAACCACTGACGGGAACCATGATCTCTTCTTTCCCATCTTTGCGTTTTGTGATTCATCAGTCTTACTAACATACGATGCCGTGCATGTGTACTGTGAGATGCTGACATCGTCCTTAAGCAAGCTTTAAATAAGTAAATAAAAAGTATATAGAAGGACAGTTAGAAATAAAAAGTTTAAATATTCCTTTACCATACACTGATGCTTTACTATGAGAATAAAACCAACAAGTTCATATGAAAATATATTAATTCATTACAATATAATCTTCGCAAATACCCTACATGTAGCGGTCACCTTTTGTAGCCATCTTGAAGAAGGGGCCTTTTCGAAGGTTGTTTTACAAAGACGACCAAGCCAATGTACTGTTGTATATTGATGGCCACAAAAGGTGACCGCAACACGTAGGATGTTTACAAAGATTATAATGTAATAAATTCTTAAATTTTTTAAAGTACTTACTTACTTACTCCATGGTGCAGAGTCCTTCTTGAGAAGCTAACTGGTTTGCAGCTAGTCAAGAAATCCCAGCATTTCACGGAACCCCAATTTCATTACCGCACTCACAAGCGTCCGCCACCTGTCTGTATACTCGGCCAGCCCAATCCAGTCCACATACCCACCTCCCACCTCCTGGAGATCCATCCTAATATTATCCGCACATCTACGCCTAGGTCTCCCCATTGGTCTCTTTCCCTTCGGTTTCCCCACCAAGACCCTATACGCCCCCTCTCCTCACCCATACCCATTTCTCATAGAGAAATTAAAATGTATGATGTAATCATATGTAACTATAAATTTATGTTTTCATCTACACTTTACATTAAAAACTTTTTTTTTCGGGTTATTGACACTTTTGAATTAAAGTTTTCCCAGAACCTATCACTTATACTTCTTTTTATACTATATTTATTTTGGAGTGTTCTGCACCGAAACACAGCCATGTCTTGTTATTTCTTTGGCCAAAGCGGACCCCACAACTTTTCCTTAAAACCTGACGGTCGTGGTAGGTTTAAATAAAAAAGTAAGCCCACTGTTTCTCAAAAGCTTTCCTCTTTCCAGGCCTAAAATTATTTCTTATGAATTTGTGCTTCAGCGTTAAAGTTACCAGGAAAAAAAGGCTTATATCGTGCGTGTACTCCAAAAATGTAAAGTACGTATTTCGAAGAATTTCTGACGAATATATATATATATATTTTTTTGTGATCAATCCGTGTCATAATTTTTCAGTTCCAGTAATTGTAACGTACAGTACAAGAACACAGTGTTTCAATACCGTGACTGCATACGTTTAAAGGTAATTTCCGTGTTGCGTGTTAACGTATTAAACACGAAAAACGACACATATTTCTCTAAATTCGCAATGCATTGCCCTTTACTTTGCAAGCAGCCATTAAGTAAATTTTACTTTTTACCACAATCATTCTTCATGCTCTGTTCACTTCACAAGCAGAGTACACTTGTCTGTATGAAGTTTCTTTTAAAGTTTGTATTTGACTGTTACCGTGGTGCACGATGTGTGTGCCTGAGAAGTGGCTAAGTAGTGTTCTGCTATGGAAACGCACCTACCACGTACTCTTCTGTATGAGCTATTTCGACACGCGTAAACCTTGAAGGCAGAAGACGCAATACGTATCTTTCAAGGGCTTAGGGATGGGTGGGGAATTTGAAGGAAGAGATATGGATGTTTTTTCCTTGGAAAACATGAAGGAGAAGGGCTGCTTGGACAACCTAGGCATAAATGGGAGGATAATATTAAAAATGATCTTAAAGAAACAGGAAGGGAAATTGTGTACTGTACTCATCTGCTTCAGTATAGACATTGTCGGCGTACTGTTTTGAACACGGCAAAAAGCCTATGAGTTCTGGAATATTCCGGGAATTTCTTGACTAGTATGGTCTTAATATTTTTCCAAGAAGAAGTATGTTGCATGGAGATCGGCATACCATTACTATGCAGAGGATGAGATTTTGTTCAGGAGAATTGCCACTTAATTTTTGAATTAGTATCGATACCTAGTGTTTCTCAGTCGGTATAGCGACTGACTACGGGCTGGACGGTACGGGATCGAATCCCGGTGCGGACGAGATTTTCGCCCGTCCAGACCGGCCCTGGGGCCTACCCAGCCTCCTGTAAAATGTGTACTGGGTCTTTCCCGGGGGTAAAGTGCGGCCAGGGATTGCTGCTGACCACTCACCACCCTTCTAGTGCCGCGGTCATGGAAGAGTAGAGCTATACCTCTACCCACCCTCTGGGCCACACCAGGCCTGTAAAGAGATCACTTTAGCTTTTACCTAGTGTTTAGTGTATACGCTGAGAAATTCTTCATGTCAGCGCTGTAGTGATTATATAACATGGTAGATAAAATGATAGGATAATTGTATAGGGTAGGCTTAAAATGGTAGATGAGGAAACTGTCCTTGGATGTTTTAGACATGTTCCCAGAAGTTTTGGCGAAAAATCTTGGTCACAATACTGTGCGTCTTGGTCGAGTATACAATGGGAATGTTCCGAAAACTTCCGTTTCACCTTGCAAGCCATCCATTTTTGCTCAGTCGCTGTCGTCTTCAGCTTCGACGTTTACTGTACTGAAACAGAAGTAGAGAGGTGAAATTACTGAGTTTAGAACTAAAAACAGATGACTCTAATTTTATAACACCGCCAAAAAATAATATAAGATTTTACATGTATTCTGACTGACGGTTTGAGGAAAGAATCTGTGGAAACAGAAATGACAAATTACGTCAATGCATTAGAAGTAGATGGCGGGTGCGGTAACATTTGGTTAGAAGCAATTAGTATACAGTCACGTATTAGAGTCAACGCCAGGTGTCACCACACGGTGACGAGTTTCTGTGACGGCAGGTGGCAGCTGCGTCGTGTTTCAGGTTTTAAACATGACAGCCCTCTGCCACGCTGGAGTGGACATTGAGGTAACTGCAACATGAGGAAGCTGTAAGTGCATTAGGTTTACAATAATTCGACATTGAAATAAATCGATCGTTCATAACTCTTAGTTACTAGCAGTGAAAGGGGCTGATAATTGGTTTTTTTTTAAATGTATGTATTCTAAATGTGCGCAGTAAAGAGGACTATTCGGAAAGAACTGGATATGTACTGCTTACTAGCATATCAGATTCTTTGGCTCTCAAATGCATTACAGAACATTGCGTCCTAAGGGATCGCGCTATTCGGGGCTTTAAGTCTTGTGTTTGTCCATATGCTTTATGATACTTTTGACAGGGAATTGGCTGGTCGGAAGGTATCTGCTTAAACAGAACAAACGAAAGAGAAAACGCAGGTATATTGCAATTATGAAATGAGTGAGAATCGAAAAAGCGATAAAATAATCTTATACCGCGCGCGGCACTTGACCTTGACAATTATTTTACTATCTAAAAGTTGAAACAGATTATGTTTCTAAAGCCTCTCCGTAATTTTGGTTTTTGTTTTGTCAACACCAGATGGCTTAGCGGTAGGCTTCCTGTCAAAAAAGATGATGATGATGATGTTGACGATTATTGTACATTCATATTCCTGGTTTCGAGAAGTATCCTTGCAAATTATTAGAGGCGATAATGTTTGTGACATGAATGCGGAGGTTATGTTTTTCGAATTTTGGATTGGGGGGGTTGGGGTTGAAGTTTTGTTGACTGAGGTGTTCACGACCTTCAGCAGTTCCTTTAGGGAAAAGAATGCCCTGAAATATATTTTTGTCTTTTCTTTACCAAAGAGTACCCTCAAATATATTTTTGTCTTTTCTTTACTAAAGAGTACCCTCAAATATATTTTTGTCTTTTCTTTACCAAAGAATACCCTGAAATATATTTTTGTTTTTTCTTTACCAAAGAATACCCTGAAATATATTTTTGTCCTTTCTTTACCAAAGAATACCCTCAAATATATTTTTGTATTTTTTTCACCAATGAATATACTGAAATATATTTTTGTTTTTTCTTTGCTAAAAATATCCTGAAATATATTTTGTCTTTTTTTTTACCAAAGAATACCCTGAAATATATTTTTGTCTTTTCTTTACCAAAGAATACCCTGAAACATATTTTTGTTTTTTCTTTGCTAAAGAATACCCTGAAATATATTTTTGTCTTTTCTTTACCAAAGAATATCCTGAAATATATTTTTGTCTTTTCTTTACCAAAGAATATCCTGAAATATATTTTTGTCTTTTCTTTACCAAAGAATACCTTGAAATATATTTTTGTTTTTTCTTTACCAAAGAATACCCTGAAATATATTTTTGATTTTTCTTTACCAAAGAATACCCTCAAATATATTTTTATATTTTCTTTACCAAAGAATATCCTGAAATATATTTTTGTTTTTTCTTTACTAAAGAATACCCTGAAATATATTTTTGTATTTTCTTTTCCAACGCTTTCCACCGCATCTAGAATTATTTAACTTCTCTATGACTCGACTCTGAGTAAGGTGTGTAGTTGAGAACAGTGTGATTACGCAACGTAATTATCAACCAAATAGAAGAAGACTTCATAATTCCGGTCTGAATGCTGTGAGAAGTAAATACACGTGTAGATTAATGTCTACCTGCGTTCTTTTATACGAAATCCTCGCGCTCTGCAAGTTCCTTGATTCCTTGGTTATAGCCATGGAAATTTGACAAGAACATGTTTTTCTTGAAGTACGTTTACATTGCCCCAAATCCTGGCATATAATAGAAACCAGTATTACCAGCCTCTCCACAGAGAAAGCAGCTATATCGGCCGTAAACTGTCCGTTAAATCAGAAAGTTTTTTCTTCCCATATTTAGATAATTATGGATAAATTCGCATGTCTTGCCCAAGTATCATCTATATGTCGACAGATAAAATTCATGTCGATAATTCTAGATATATCGGCCAAGAGAATATCCACGTTTTCGTGTATTTACACTGCACATAGTTACACAAGGAAATATCAGTAGGTAACACGGAAGTACATAAGCAGGCTGAACTTTTATGCCCTGCTGCACGCTTTGTAATGTAGAAGGGCAACAGACAAACATGAAGAAACGTTCGGGGATGGTGGTTATAAAAACATGTTGTACAAAAGGCGGAGCCTCGGGGCATGTCAGTGCAAAACGAATGTACGAATAACAGAGAGGAGAGGTTAAAAATGTCTTCTGATGTTAGAAGTGTATATGTTGAAATGCCTACCATTTACAGATACTTATTTCATTTGTTCCTGAAACTGGTTTAAGACTTTCATAAATCATAAGGAGCTGGTCTTGTGATATAGTTATTTATTATACAGTTCTGCACAACCCAAAAAAAATTCTTCTAGGACACCACTTTCGACCTACATCCAGGCCATCACCATATCTGTACACAATCTAGAACTGACGAAAACCATAGAGTATTCCGTATATTAACACAGGAAAGAGATCTTGACTGCCTTATAAAAATGTTGCTAGAAATTTTTAAAATGCTATAAAATTGAACGAAAAAACAATTGTTTATTAAAAACAAGAATATTTTAAAGAGAAATTTTAATAAAGAAGGAAGTTGCTTTATTAAAATTCTTGTTTAAAATATTATTGTTTTTAAAATACTGTTGATTCGTTATACAATTTTATAGCGTGTTTAATAAGTTTTATGACTTTGTACAAAGAAAACCAAATCTCTTTTCCAGGGTAGTATGTGGAAAATTGTGTGCTTTTTTTTTTCGTAAGTTCTAGATAGTGCATAGGTGTGATGATGGCCTAGGTGTGGGCCGAAACTGGTAACCTAGAAGAACTGTTGACTGGGTTGTGCAGGACTGTATAATAAAAAAATATGTCTACTGACAGGAGCACAACAGGAATACGTCACTTAAGCATTTCGTCTTTTGTTTTTTTATTTCGTTTCCTGTACGAGTCATCCATAAGAGTCATAATAGGAGCGATTGATATTTTGGGAATTGTTTATCGCCTATATCCCAGGACGTCCAAGGCTATAGATTAGTACTTTCCAACAGCACGCTGATCATAGCAGGTTTTCTTCCTCTCCCCTTTCCACCACATAGGAGATCGATCCGTGAGTTGTGGGGGTTCTTATCGTGAGACAGTAGGGAATACCGAAAACACACTGGCGTCTATCACAATATAATATCCTCAGAATCATTTAAAGCTGTATAAAAGAATCCATAGTGCTTCATTAATAAGCAGTATTTCAATTAATGGAGAGAATTTTTTTTGGTGCGATTCCTTATTGTCTGTGTACTGTACATAGACATGTACCTTAGCACAATAGGAAATAAAATCATTAACTATGAACATGGAATCACAGGCGATGTGCTACTCTGCGCATGCCAGACGTCATCGAATGTTCTTGTCTATCCACGCAGAACAGACGTCCTCAGATCCCTCGAAAACACAAAATTTAATTGTGAACTCTGTACATGTAGGTGGATATGTTGGCAGCATTTCGACCAACATATCCTATTAACAACTTATCAAATTGTTAGATATTAGACGATGTAAACACTTCACATATGTTATAGCAGATGTGCAGTAGAGAGTGGCGCATTTAAAGCTAGCACGTACCAGTTCCAAAAAGTGTGACACGTTCGGGAATAAAGAAGGCTATTTTTGTCGATAGAGCGCCCTTAACATGAACGCCGACACTGGTAATTTCGAGTGAAATACGAGATACGACAACAGCCCACATGCGCCATTTACATAAAATACGCTCACAGTACGAACACACTCCGCGTGTATGGGCTGGTTTTAAGTGTGCAACTCTGCATATCCGTAATAATGACCTTGAAGTTATTTTCCTACCTCTGTTCTGAATTTGCAGAAAACTGTAAAGTCTACTGACATATCGGTAGTGTAAACATGTCTTTAGATAAAGATTAAAAGAATGTCTTAATATTTTTTTTTAAATTTTTAATATAATTATGCATTAGCCACTTATTCCTCTTTATGCAGTGCTGTTCATTATTGTTTAATCTTTTTTGCGCATTTGAAATGTGGATTCATCTAAATAGTTTGTACCACAAAAAAAACTAGCTATGTGTTCATTAAAAGAACAAATAGGTTATGCGTTGGACAGCTATCACCTTTTTATTCTGATAATCACATAAAACACGGTAATATATTCTACATGTACAATACAAAGATTTTGGCACGTGGTATACATAGATAATGCTTTGTTATGCAAGTTCAAGTAATATATAGACATTCAAAAGATAAGTAGAAAAGAAAGAAGCCCCAAAATGACTACAAATAATTTTGAAGAAGACGTCAGGTTCATTGATGTTTTTGCACTGCAAAATGCATTTATTATTCAGTATTATAAAAAGAGTGTGAATAGTGTTGAATGTTTTTTCAAAGAAATTTCATTGGTTTTAGGAGCATAGAAGGAGATCAAAGGCTCTCTTGGTTCACTCGGAGTTAGAGGAAATATGCATTTGAAGACGAAAAGACTTTATTACGTTTTGTCTGTTGCTCACACGCTTCGTAGAATAACGGGATTGTTAAACTGGAGTACTTCACAATGAATAAGATTCTTTAATTCTACAAGAAACGAAATATGCTGAAGATATATCTTGATATATGCCTGATGTAACAGATAATGTAATTCAACTAATGCGTTTCAATTTGGTAATATCTCGTCAAATTCCTGCATGAAAACGAGTCTTTATGAGTTATTTATGTTTACTGTGGGTGTCTTACGAGGCTTTGATTGTTAGAGCAATATAGGTCGGGCATATCGGTTCTGCGGCTTGCTCAGTCTTCCTATTCAGTTTATAGGGAACGTCACAAAAATTCTCTGTTTGTCACATGATAACCATGATAACCACGCCACACAAGTGGCGTGGTTATCATGGAAAGAAGACAAAATAATTTGAAAAATTTTGTCAGATTTAGAATGTATATTATGTTGCAAGTCGTCAGCCTTACTTTACCGGTGTTCTGATAAGTCCTTATCCCGATTAGGAAGGAAACAAGCTCGGAGGCATGACAGGGACGTGCGCGATTTCAACAACATCGAGACGCGAGCTGTCATCAATTTTTTTCCCTGCGAGGCAAGGCACCGAAGGAAATTCACGCCATTCTGATAGAAATATTAGCTTGTTTCCTTCTTGGTCGGGCTAAGGACTTATCAGTACCCCTGTATTTCAGATGTTTTCGCGGTTGTCATGTTCGCGATAATTAAGGCAGCTATTTTACATTATTATTATTATTATTATTATTATTATTTACTGCAGTTGGGTTGTCACTCGGTGGTAGTGGTTATTTTACATGTATACAAAACATGAAATTAGTTACAACTAAATCTGAGTCGCAAGGACTACATGAGAAGCATGTAGTGGCAACTTGGAGTCTTGGGAACCATCTCAGCAATTGCTTTTAGGCACAGGGCAACCAAGAAAAACCTGTGTCCAGGTGGCCGGTCGCAGGACCTTCCGAATACTGACTTCTAGCCAGCAGTCCGGCATCTAAAGTAAAAAAAGGCAATGCACACATAGTACAGCAAATAAACATAAGATGACAACAATATACCCAAGACAACTACAACAATACACACGGCCAACCAACAACAATTACACAAAAGACAACTTAAAACTAGCAACAATATACACGAGACAAATTAGAATACAACATGCACAAAAGGTGAAAACACCCACGTAAGAGAATACTGTGTACAGTTTCTTGTAATTGTTTTTTTCCCAATCATTAATTCACTCACGCCTTCACCCCAGTCCTTCACTTCTCATCACTTACGACTCCTATAAACCTTTTCCGTAAAGACTCGTCCCCGCCACCCCTTCCCTATACTGCACTTCACCTCATTCCACTTCACTTTGCTTCGCTCATTTCACTTCACTTTTGTTTCCCTTCGCTACACTTCATATGGTGAGATAGTCTCTGATGATGATGGTTATGATGACGATGACAGCCCACGAGAATTCAGCCCAAAAAAATTCTTCCAAATTTGTGATAAAATAAAGAATATAAGCTGGTTATGCCTAAACTGGGTAAGCTGACTATAAAAACTGCAGATGAAATGTTGTACAGGCACGGTTAATTTTATGTTTTATGGTATGTTGTGACATACCACAACACACGAGTAGGGCTAACACGTTTCCATTTACTACGCGATTTTAAGTACTGCAATAAATGGTACCTCCTTTCAAGTTCTTTTGTGAGTCGACATTGTTAGGAAAAATTAGGAAAAGTCCACATATGAACAAAATTCGCTAACTTCTCCTTCATGTAGGATAATTTTAATACAGTTGTACTGAAGAAAAATACTAGTTGTTCTTCTCAGCACTTTATGGCGAATGGCGGAAAATGCCTTCAAATAGGCCACGATCTCCCCCTTTCCAAGTTTTTATTCGTTTACAGTTCATAATCCTCTGCCTTTCTAAATTAACTCCTTGTAGCTTATATAGTTGAAAGAGGGTGATCAAATACCCAACATTCCTCCAGCCGTACTAGCATCCGGAGTTTCCAATTGGGTGAAGTAAGTGACAGTTTAGTTATTCAACCTAACACGCATTTTTCTTGACAGATGCCATCCCGTTGCGTGTTACCAAATTTGTATAATGTATTATATACCGTCATTACACAAAATATATCAGTACAGTGATATAACAATCAGGTCACATTACGGCTACATGTTTCGACCATAAACGGTCAACTTCAGGCCAATAAAGAACATTTTTAAGGTACAATAAAATAGCACTTAGTGGGATCCAATCGGATCCCACTGAGTGCTACTTTATCTTGGAGAACTGTGTACAATGAAAGTTTAGTAATCCCTACTGCTAGTACTACTAAAACTAAAACTCCGTGGCCTTAGTCCGCACGCGAACTATACCGACAGAGCGGCCGCCGCCGGTCGGCGAAGTTAGTGCCAACTTTTGCGGATAGAGGGGTGTCACGTGGTCAGCGCAA
>Ga0136643_10012886_pt1 | contig 12482 bp, 10 predicted proteins | sample TergutLab28metaG_FD_96883 | JGI IMG/M metagenome (GOLD analysis project Ga0136643, IMG submission 96883) | Labiotermes labralis P1 segment gut microbial communities from Petit-Saut dam, French Guiana - Lab288 P1 (version 3) (version 3) | ecosystem: Host-associated > Arthropoda: Insects >...
CACACACACACACACACACACACACATACACACACAAACACACACACACACACACACACACACATAAACAAACAAACACACACATACACAAACAAACACACACACACAGACACACACACACACACACACTACAGAATATGTAATATGTAATGCTTTTCCACATCAACAGTGGTTACGCGAACGCTCCTCAATGTTGCGTTGCACGTGATTACCTATGTGTTTACGTCTATATATTTCAAGTTTACTTTTTCCGAAGAAGGTGTGATTGTGTTCTGTCATTTCAGTTTGCCTACGACGTGTATCGTAACCTCATATTCCTTGATATGAACACGTCATTTAGCACGTGTAGCGTTCTGTGACAGCTCTGTGTTTGATATAATATGCTCACAGCTTTCGTTTCTCAACTAAATGTCTGCTTCCCCCACGAACAGACAACACGTTTCGCACACAAAATTGTGTGTTATTTTATTTTGGTGACATTTCTTGTCTAATTGTTACGTTGTGCGTAATGCAGCGTGACAGTTAAGTGTTAATGGGACAGGCAGTGCACGTATGAACGTAACACTGAGGTACGTTCGCGTAACCGTTGTTGCCATTCAAAAGCAAGAATTATTACATATTTTGAGTATGTGCCTGTATTCTGAATTATCCAGCATGCAAAACGCATGCGCCTTATATTTTTCCGCGCTTCTTAAATCTATCTTAATGTTATCCTCCCATTATTCTAGGTCTATTAAGAGGTTGTGTCCCTGCAGGTTTTCTCAGTTAAAATTTTATATACAATTTGTGTATCTGCAGTGTGTGCTATCTGACCAATCCAACTCATCCCACTTGATTTGATCTCCCTAATAATATTTGATCTCCCTAATAATTTGATGACTCCCTAATAATATTTTATCTCCCTAATAATATTTTATCTCCCTAATAATTTGATGACTCCCTAATGATATTTGATCTCCCTAATAATATTTGATCTCCCTAATTATATTTGATCTCCCTAATAATATTTTATCTCCCTAATAATATATGATCTCCCTAATAATTTGATGACTCCCTAATAATATTTGATCTCCCTAATAATATTTGATCTTCCTAATAATATTTTATCTCCCTAATAATATTTGATCTTCCTAATAATTTGATGACTCCCAAATAATATAAGATCTCCTTAATAATATTTGACGAAAATCTCACAAATCGCAAAGCTGTAAATGTATTGTCTTTCACCTTGCCTTCACTTTCCCGCTCTTACCTCCCAAATTCCCCTCGCACTGTTTTTCTGAACACACTCACTGTATGCTCTTCCTTCACAGATCCATGCTAAGCGGACAAGCAGTGTGGCGGAGCGGTATCGCTCTGGATTTGTATCTGGGAGGTGCCCTCTTTGAAGCTCGCCATTCATACTGACTGTAGCAATAGAGGTCCCTTAGGGCTTCTTCTTCTTCTTCATTGGGATAAGATCCTTCTATTTTAAAGAGCGTCACTTCAGAATGACATCCCATGCATATCTGTCTTCTGATTTGTTTCTCCATCTCTTGACACACATCGATTTCAGATCATTCTCAATACAGTCAAACCACCTTAATTTTGGTCTTCCTGCTTTTCTTCTTCCTTCTGTTTTCCCCAGAAATAATTTCTTGACGGCCCTATCAACATATATTCTTACCAGATGGCCAGCCAATTCTGATTTTCTTACTTTTATTGATGATGATGATGATGATGAACTGCAGGTTACGTACAGAAAACCAAGTAGTTTTCTGTACGTAACCTGCAGTTCCTCATCAGTTCGGATTCTCCATCCATTTTATTTTTCATTGGGTCATACATCTTGCTTAGTATTTTCCGCTCCCATGTTTTAAGGTTTGATTTCTTTTTGGTTTTTCATCTTCAGTCAGAATATAAACATGCAAGAATATTTTACCTTGATAAAAGCACTACCACCACCTTCCCGTTCCTTGCCAATCATCATTCACTATCTGCCTACCATCGACAGTATATAGTCGTGAAGTAAACCGCAAACGACATAGCAAGAGAGCTATTCGTAATTACCGTATGTGGTGTGAACAGTTCTGTATCAACGGAGTTTGTTTCCGTCTGCATTAAATTAACGTAAGAAGCAACTAATGGACGTGTACGATTGGAAGAAAATGATTATAAAGCGAACAGGTGTCAATCGATCTGATTCACAGTTACACCACGAGATGGCAGATCATGCTTGTGGAAGGGAAAGGATAACAGGGGAAAGGGGTCTCACCATTAGCCGGCAGATGGCAGGCATGTTCAGTCGCTTTTAAAGCCCAAAGCCTTTGCTGGTTCTCGCTAGATGGCACGTGAGTGTAATTCTTACGGTTGGCAAGAGACCAGACAGCAGAAGATTATGACCTTACCAAGCAATTCGAGAACCAAATGTACGAACACATGCATGTAGTGGTACTTTCAGTGACAGTGATATGACACTGCAGGATCTCATTGCGGTGGTTGTGAAGATTTGTTTTCTGGAATGTGACGCCGTGCAGTTTTGTAGAATTGTACCTCCATTACAGAGGATGATGGTGCCTCCGCCTTCAGGGAAGATCTAATCTCATTTACCCTAATGATGGGGAAAGAAGGATCTTCTGAAAGGCCGGTAAACTTCTACCAGACTACACGGCGTCATATCGCGGAAGAGAGATATCTTCAGTGACTTCTCTTTCGGCAAACAACAAACAACAGTGCAGCGCAAGCGCAAAATAGTCTGTCTTAGTAATCAGAATGTGTAGTGCATTTGGCGGTTCAACGCGCACAAATGTTTCGGTGTATTATGATTTATTTTGCGACGCTGTCACTATATAGAGGGGAATGATTGGGGATAATTAATTCTAAAGGATTTGGAAGGAGTCGATTATGGTTCATGGGGGCCACGAAGTACCTGTTGTGATATCGGGTGACCCGGAGGAACTGCGAACTCGGCATTTCCCAAATAGAGTTCTAGGGCACGGGGCTCGCAATCCACGGCCCGCGGCCATGTTTATAAATTATGTACACACTCTGTAAAAATTATGCAATAATTTAGGCCGTTAGGTGTACCACTGACAGTGGTTTTTAAAGCGCGCGGCTCGCAAACCGGCCCAAATAACGGTTGTGGTAAAGTTTGGACGCCCCTGGTCTAGAACATTACCAGTTCGGTGCAAAGGTATAGTCAAGCTTTCCCCCATACGTCCTACATACCCTACCCATCTCATTCTTCTCGATTTGATGAAACGAACAGTACTGGGTGAGCAGTACGGATCATTATGTAGTTTCCTACACTCCCCTGTTACCTCATCCCTCTTAGGCCCAGATATGCTCCTCAGCACCCCATTCTCAGATACCTTCAGCTTACATTCCTCCCTCACTGTGAGCGACCAAATTTCAGACCCATGCTCTGAATATACAGAAAGAAACTTAAAAGTAGATGGTAGCTGCGTTATTACAGTCTGCTAGCGCTGTTACATGCTTGCTACTTGCTGCGGGAGGTACTGAACACTGCACGGAGTGTAAACTAGCATGGCTGTTTATGTGTTCACATTGCACATCATGTGACTACTGTGTTGCAGTGCAAGTGGTCAGTCAAAGATGGCTCTTCACCGAGGAGAGCTGACTTCAATCCCTGGATCGTGCTTGTGGAATTTGTGGTACAAGCAGTCCTCGTTTAACATTCTGGTACAGGCAGTCCTCGTTTAACGTTCTGGTACAGGCAGTCCCCGTTTTACATTCTGGTACAGGCAGTCCCCGTTTTACATTCTGGTACAGGCAGTCTTCGTTTTACGTTCTGGTACAGACAGTCCTCGTTTTACGTTCTGGTACAGGCAGTCCTCGTTTTACATTCTGGTACAGGCAGTTCTCGTTTTACATTCTGGTACAGGCAGTCCTCGTTTAACATTCTGGTACAGGCAGTCCTCGTTTTACATTATGGTACAGGAAGTCCCCGTTTAACATTCTGGTACAGGCAGTCTTCATTTTACGTTCTGGTACAGGCAGTTCTCGTTTTACATTCTGGTACAGGCAGTCCTCGTTTAAGATTCTGGTACAGGCAGTCTTCATTTAACATTCTGTTACATGCATTCCTCATTTTACATTCTGGTACAGGCAGTCCCCGTTTAACATTCTGATACAGGAAGTCCTCTTTTTACATTCTGGTACAGGCAGTCCTCGGTTTACATTCTGGTACAAGCAGTCTTCATTTTACATTCTGGTACAGACAGTCCTTATTTTACATTCTGGTAAAAGCAGTCCTCATTTAACATTCTGGTACAGGCAGTCCTCTTTTTACATTCTGGTAGAGGCAGTCCTCGGTTTACATTCTGGTACAGGCAGTCTTCGTTTTACATTCTGGTACAAGCAGTCCTCGTTTAACATTCTGGTACAGACAGTCCTCGTTAACATTCTGGTACAGACAGTCCTCATTTAACATTCTGGTACAAGCAGTCCTCATTTTACATTCTGGTACAGGTAGTCCTCATTCTACATTTTGGTACAGGCAGTCCTCGTTTAACATTCTGATACAGGCAGTTCTCATTTAACATTCTGTTACAAGCAGTTCCTCATTTTACTCAATGGTACAAGCAGTCCTCGTTTAACATTCTGGTACAGGCAGTCCGCATTTAACAGTCTGGTACAAGCGGTCCTCATTTTACATTCTGGTACATGCAGTCCTCATTCTACATTTTGGTACAGGCAGTCTTCGTTTAACATTCTGGTACAGGCAGTCCTCATTTAACATTCTGGTACAAGCGGTCCTCATTTTACATTCTGGTACAGGCAGTCCTCGTTTAACATTCTGGTGCATGCAGTCCTCATTTAACATTCTGGTACGTGCAGTCCTCATTTAATATTCTGGTACTGGCAGTCCTCATTTAACATTCTGGTACGTGCAGTCCTCGTTCAACACTTGGCCGAACAAGGTTGCTTCTCTTTAACTTTTATAAGTTTTAGTGACCAAATATTCGAGTAACGTCGCTTGGACTTGCGTTATGTCTTTTTCGCTGTCAGATCTGTAACGTTCAGGCCGACGGTGTTTTAATTAATTCTTATGGGGGGGAAAAATACCCCATTATACGCTCTTCTGCTCTGTTTTGCGATTTCCCGGGAAGTAATCCCTGCGTTAAACGAGGACTTTACTGTATACAGTGGAGAAGGGAATTTTTTTCCGTTGGTCTTCCCTTGTCAGTTGTCATTTTAATCATTTTACATGTGTTATGTATCCATTCACCTGTCACTTGACCAATATGTACGGTATTATCGGCTATTATAATGAAGAAGAATTTTTAATATGAATTATATCCTCTCCCATTGTTTTTTAATTACAGGAGTGTGCATTAATTGATGTGTTTTCTCTCTCTCGAAATGTGAAACCTCAATGTTGCAGTACCCAGAAGAAATGTGAAACTGCAATGTTACAGTACCCAGAAGAAATATGAGACTGCAATGTTGCAGTACCCAGAAGAAATGTGAAACTGCAATGTTGCAGTACCCAGAAAAATGTGGAACTGCAATGTTGCAGTACCCAGAAGAAAGAAAATATTTTCCAGAAGAAGAAGGGGTAGTTTTGCTGATACTTGAATCAATGATATGTAAATATTTAACTTAAGGCTCGCGACCCATGGTGGCTTTAATATTAGTGAAGTATTCTTTTTGCAGCCTGTTACTAAAGAGAATTTTAATTAGGTGTGGGGTATAGGCGCTTTTTTTTCCAGTCACTTATTCGAAAATAATGCTGAATGGCTCGTCGAGAGACATTTGAATATGTCTGTTTGTAGTCGTTTAATCGATTAGCTCTTATATTTGAATAAGAAGTTTAAGTTTTCGCCGCTGTATGGGGTTACTGAAGTGGGCTGAAGTGTGCCTTGGATCGCAGCCGCCTCTATGTTCGCTCCGCTCTACAAATTATGTTCGATTAAACGTAAATAGCGACGGACTGACAAGTAGAAAGGAGCCCATCGGCCTGAAACTGGGATGTGAGGTTTTGAATTCTCCCGGTAGGGAATATGAAGGTCTTTCGGAATATGGCGCCGTGTAGTTTGATAAATTAGAATGGCAATTTCTTCCTTTCCTTTCATCGTTGGCCGTTTCTCAACCGTGAATCACATTTATACCCAAAAGATGGCAGCTGACTCCACTGAAAGTCCGCGTGTACCTACAATGTCGTGATGAAAAAGTTAGGAATTTTTCGATACTGGGATATTGGGTTTTGAAAACGAATTGGAATAATTGTTGAGGCCTAATTACACTAGTCTTCTGAGTAGGACTTGAATCTAAGGATCTTCTTCCTAGCTCACTGCGTGCAAAATGACTTCATGATTTCTATACCTCATCAAATATCATTTGAGTGTCCAGGTCGAAAAGAATGCAATGAGCGGCGCGTGTAGCACGCAGCCTGCAGGGTTTTGTGGGGAAACATGGGGGAAAAAGACTACTAGGAAGACATAGACGTCGATAGAAGGATAATATTAAAATGTATGTTCAAACGGTAGAATGGAACACGTGGACCGGCCATATGTGGCTCAGTATAGGGACAAACTGCGGGCTGTTGTGAACACGGTAATGAACCTTCGGGGTCCCACAAAATGCGGGAAATTTCTTGACCAGCTGAAGAACTACCAGTTTCTGAAGAAGGACTCTGTTCCATGGAGTTAGTTTCTACCTCGAATAAAGACACTCGTCCCTAAGAAAGATCACGCTTCACTGAAGAGAGCAATATTCATAGTCACATTCACTCTATTCTGCTTTCCATTATTAATTAGCTTCCTCTCTCATAGGACGGGACCGCGGTAGCACAGTGGTTAAGGTGCTGTGCTACAAATCAGTAGGTCGCTGGCTCGATCCCAGCTGGTGTCAGTGGACTTTTCTTTGTCATAAAATCCTTCGGATCGCACTATGGCCCTGGGGTCGACTCAGCCTCTAACAGAAATGAGTACCAGGAGTATTTCCTGGGGGTAAAAACGGCCGGTGCGTAAGGCTGACATCCTTACCACCATTCTGGGCCATTGTCACATCATCTGGGAACCTTAATTTCCTGGAACCTTCTGGGCATATCGGTCATGTAATGGGACTGCTTTACCTGCTTCTCACGCTTTAAAGAGGGCATTCTGACTTCATATGCCCGGATCTTTCCATCAGGCTATCCATAATACGAGGTTAAAAGACCCCCTTAACAGACAGAATATGAGTTCATGCTTGTAATCGAACCATCCAGAATGTGCGATAACCAGCGTCTTTTCATCAAAACATCCAGAATATGAGGTAGTACCCAGATTGTTTAAACAGGACATCCATGTTTTAACAAGATACCCAGTCCCCTGTATGACGTTCGCTTCGTATTGTATTACAAATTGCACTCTCTCTCTCTCTCTCTTACAAAGTGTTTTCGATCTGTGGGCACGCAACTGCATAGGGCGCCTTTTGATAAACACGTGTAACCAAGAAGATAGCGAATATTGTCGTCAAGCTCACGGAATCCAAGACACTGTACCTCTACGCTAACGGAATTTTCATAACTACCCCTTCCTTCACCAGCACGTCATCATCACATCCTGCCTTCCTTGGGCGATACAGGCCTTTCGTCTATCCCGGCAAAGGACTAGCAAAGTCTGTGGTTAGTCCTGTCCTAGGACGTTACACTGCGCTATTACAAGTAACCCGCTGTGATCTGACAGAGATATTAAAGGGATTAATTATCAGAATATAGAATTGTGTCTGTTAATATTTCTGTCAGATCACAGAACAGAACAAAGGTGGAACAACCAACCCCTACTACATAACTAAACAGAACTATAGAAAGTGAAAACCAACAGAACAAAGGTGGAACAACTAAACCCTACTACATAAAAATACAGAACTATAGAAAGTGAAAACCAACAGAAAAAAGGTGGAACAACCAACCCCTACTACATAACTAAACAGAACTATAGAAAGTGAAAACCAACAGAAAAAAGGTGGAACAACCAACCCCTACAACGTAACTAAACGGAACTATAGAAAGTGAAAACCAACAGAACAAAGGTGGAACAACCAACCCCTACTACATAACTAAACGGAACTACAGAAAGTGAAAACCAATCTGATAAATCCACCTGGACTAACAGGATCTGAACGTCATTTCGGAATACATATGACAACACGGACAACCTTGAGAAGCTGTATCTACACAAAACTCACCCCAGCGAACGACAGTATATCAATACCTTAGACTCCCATAGAATACATTACTGATAACTTTAAAATGTTGCAATTGTAAATACCAACCCATGTTTTAAACATTTTAATCATAAATATAAGCTACGTATTTTATCCAGCCAAAAATACTTACCAGAATAATATGTATTCTTACGACTCTCAAACATATTGCGATCCCAATATACACACAGCACCTATGACTTCTCTGCCGCAGGCCTGAGGATGACCTAATGTTGGGTCGAAACATGTAGCCTATGTTTTAATAAATAAGTAGTGCTGACATATATGACTGTGTTCATTCTAGCACTTCGTGATGCCTTCTTTCAAGTTAACACGCTTCATTTTTTTAAGGTACCCCTCGATTAGAACCTAACTTAAACAATTATTATTCTCATCCTCTGATTTTGCAAAATCACTTATACGTTTTTAATATCCATTTTGACGCTTCTTCCTGTTCGATTGCCAGAACAGCAAAATGTTTACCGTGGTTTGATCTATCAAATTTGACTTGTAGCTTTAATCCTTCCTAATTTATTAAATTGCCTAGAACACTGACCACAACTACAGGTACCATAAACAATAACACGATAAAAATATATACCTCTGAAAATTTCCTTTCCAAATAACTGCACTTGATATGAAATATTTATGAAAATCATTTAATCGACATTGCAACTGAGAATTTCGTTAGGAGTGAAAACAGCATAAATAAACATAACTTTGAAATTATGGAGATTACGATTCTGGAGACGAATGGTTAAGATTTGCAATAAATTAAAAACCTCTCTTCTGGCATATTAATAATTGGTTTCCACAAATCCGAAGTAGTTTTTCTATTTTTGCATCCCTAAAAATCGTCAGTAAATTTGAGAATTCATCTTTTCATCATTAATCACCTAAAAAAAAAACACAATCTCATAAAGTAAGATATTAAATATCGCGTAATGTAGCCGAACTTGGAATTTACTTTTAATATTATTCTGGGGCTGGCAGCGCTGAAGCTTTTTCATACGAAGCTGATTTCTTGCGAACACGCTCGAAGTCGCCCGAAGAGTGGGCGGTGTCCAGTTAGTGTACAGAACAATAATCCGCTCCGAAGGGCTCGTGAGCATCTATGCTTAGCATACTCTTGCTATATAGTAGCTACGCCCCTGGCTGTTATGGATCTTTCACTAACACTGACTCTTATTAATTTCTATACCGTCAGTCCTTCTTCCCAAACACCAGACACTCATGAAAATGTATGAGTTATTTGGTATTCTAAAATACTCCAATGTAAATCCTGTATGATTATGAATAGGAAGTTTCAAAATCTGTGCCGACATATCATCAGTTACTTACCGATCAGTAGTAGTAGTTAGTGGTGGTGGCTACCGAGTTCTTGCAAGTTTGAACACACGCTGCGCTGACTTCATTACTAACCCCAGCACTATTTCAGTACAACCGTTCGACAAGACAGTGGTCTGTCTGTCCTATCTGGAGATATGACACAATCTATTCCTACCAAGAACCTTCCTTGCCTTGTATCATGTCTTCCTCAACAAAACAAGGGCATGACGTCACCGACAGATGTCCAGTTAAGGTATCAAACACATGTTTACCGAAACGCAGTGAAATAAGTCACGTCCTGTGCATAGTGTCAGGCAGTAGCTAAGATTACACCGTACGCGCGATGAGATGTCATGTCTGCTACGAACAAGTTATTTCGATTAAATGTGGCAGTTACTGGGACAGAAAACATTTTGGATTCGTCTCGATTGTTAACGAATCCCTTTGTACTGTGGCAGCCCGATGTGAAGTTTATATAGTCATAAATTCTCCCTCGTATAGAGGAATAGCTATATCATACGTGAGGTAACTTCCGAATATATTTCTTACGCTATTTTAAGTTTTCTATCCGTCCTTACCCTTTGTTTATGCTCCCCAATTTTTCCCCTTCAGCTTTCTTCTCTATCTTTCTTTACGTTTCCTTCTTGCTTCTACTTTCTGATCTTACTTTCTAATTTTACTTCCCTCTTCCCTGAGATTTCTTTGCCGCTTCTTTTTAATTGTATTTTCTTTGACTTTACTTTCTCTTTCTTCCTAACCAGTACCCAATACAAGATTAAATCGTCAATAAATTGACTAACATTACCACATTTCATGACAAAAAAAGCTCTAAAAATGTGTTTACAATTCTTATTCCCATTTTCAAGAACGATCCACAGACATGTTGTGTGGCTCCTTTCAATGACACCAAGAAAGTGTCAGATGTATTTCGCATTCAGACAAAGAGATTAGAGTCGCTCAGCAACAGTATGCTCTTCCAGCGATTTGTCTAATACGGGAAGCAAGTGGCAAATTACAACAGTTCAGCAACTCTCTAAAGTTTTAGAACTCAGTCCTACGTAAGGAGTTACTAATTCCTGTCTAGCACAAAAAAAAATTCCAATATTTTATGAAACCCTAATTTTCATTACATCAGCTCGCCAGTAGTTCTTATCCACAGCCAAGTGAATTCCGTTCCGAACTTCAAATCCTATTTATTGGAGATATGTTTTAATATTATCTTCACATGTAGATCTAGTTCCTCCACGGAGACTCTTCTGTTAGTGTCTTACGAGCAATAATCTGTATACATTTCTTATGTTTCTCTTTCGTGCCACATGCCCCGTCCATTATACACAAATAAAAATTAATAGTCTAATTCCAAATACAGTGAAACCTGCCTATAACGGAACAGCAGCTGCAGGCGGGTTCCATTTCATACAAGTATTTGAATTTTTGATCCTCGGGACTGTTAAAGTTTTCCGCTGAAGACAGGTTCCGATTAAGACAGGTTTCACTGTAGTGACCTTACATCGCTATTCTCTGTTGTTTATTAGGCGTCTGCAGTCTCTGTTGACCAATAATTTAATTTGCGAGCCCGATCCAGTTTGACGACCGCCGATTGGCTCATTCAGATGACGCGAAGTGCAGTACTTACTGATACGTACTGTTAATATGCAGATCACACACGGCTCATATTGTTGCTGCCGCCCTTTGTACCCCTCTCCTTACTGCTGTCAGCTTATGACTTCATTTCCCACACACTTTCGTGTCTGGAGTAAGGATTTCTGGATCAATAAGAAATACACGAAGAACCGGTCATGGCTAATTATAAATGACAGCATTTACTCGCGCTTTTCAAAATCCATATTATGCAGTCTTCTGCGTCGCGACACAGTGTGGTGTGGCAGGTGGTTATCAACATTTCGCAGAAACCTACCGCTTCCGTTTTTAGAGCAGACGTCTGGCATCAAGTACACTGTTGACGTGCTCCTCCGAGACGTGTGTCACAACTGTGCCATCATCCGACATGTGCTAGCCACCCAGCCGACTAGTATCATTACCAATAATTTGACACTCGCTTACCAGACTGCACGGTGTCATCACAGAATACAGAGTGTTATGGTGTCATCACAGAATACAGGGTGTTATAACCCAGAAGTTGCCAATCACCCACCGGAATAAACGATGTCAACCAGGAAGCTGGCACTTACTTACCAGAATACACGGTGTTAAAAATTTGGGTAAAATCATCTCGTTATAATGTAGAAACTGGCATTCTACCATAATGCACGGTGTCAACCTGGGAATTGGCACTCACTTACCAGACTACACGGTTTTATAATCCAGAAATTGGCACTGGCTTAGCAAAAAAAACGGTGTTATAACGCAGATGATACCGAACTACCGGGAGAGTGTCGTGATCCCGGAGGTGATATCCACTTGGAGGCCACACGATGTCGTAACCCAGAATTTGGTGACCACCTACCAGGAGAATTGTGCCGTGACACAGCATTTGGTACTGACCTACCAGACAACACGGTGTTATAAATCAGAAGTTGGTACTCACCCACAAGATAACACGTTGTTATAACTCAAGACGTTGGTACTCACCTACCAGACAACACGGTGGTATAACTCAGAAGTTGGTACTCACCTACAAGATAACACGTTGTTATAACTCAAGACGTTGGTACTCACCTACCAGACAACGCGGTTTTCTAACTCAGAAGTTGGTACTCACCTACCAGACAACACGGTGTTATAACTCAGAAGTTGGAACTCACCTACCAGACAACACGGTGTTATAACTCAGAAGTTGATACTCACCTACCAGACAACACGGTGTTATTACCCAGAAGTTGGTACTCACCTACCAGACAACACGGTGTTATAACTCAGAAGTTGGTACTCAACTACCAGACAACACGGTGTTATAACTCAGAAGTTGGTACTCAACTACCAGACAACACGGTGTTATA